>OLPU01000166.1_pt1 | contig 61137 bp, 58 predicted proteins | sample 1673111 | NCBI WGS metagenome assembly OLPU01 (sample SAMEA3136755, study PRJEB25190) | human gut metagenome | reverse complement strand
CGAATGGTTTCTCGGGATAAACAGCTGAGGTGTTGAAAGGGGGGGGGGGGAAAAACAAACTTCCTCAACTGCTGTGCTTATTATAGCGCAAAATGCAGCGCCAGATGTGCAGAATTAATAAAGAAGCTTATAAGCAATTATGAAGAATCCTGTTACTAAAATAAAAAAACAGCAGCGGGAGAGGCGCTGCTTTTTTTCGGACTCGTTGGCGCCTGGCATCGTGAAAAAAAGGGGGAGAAAAAACACATTGCCAAACGCTTTAATGATGAACGGATTTGTCTCAGTTGGGTGTAGAAAAAAGGGAGAAAAAACTCACCTCAACTGACACCGTTATTCTAGCATAAAACATTCCCAGAGTTGTCAGGAAAAATTGAAGAACCCGCAAAGAAATTGCCAAGTCGGTATGGAGAGCAGCTCCATAATCTCCGACACACAGAAAGACAGCCGCGAGAGGGAATCGCGGCTGTCTTTCTGTGTTGCTTATTGCTCTGGAAAATTGAGGCTCATCCGGTCGTGAAAATAAGGGAGAAAAACACGACCAGATGGTGATGTGGCTCAGCTGGGATGTGAAAAAAAGGAAGAAAAAAACGCATCTCAGCTGTTGCACTTATTATAGCACAAAATCCCTAGCGAGAATGTCGGGAAAATGTGAATATTCTGGGTGAAAGTCGTCATTTTTTCGCAAAAAAATTGGAAACGACAGAGCCGAGGGGATAGTCTGTCGTTTCCAGGCTTAGGAAAGTAAGCGTTTTCTGCTGTAGCCTTGTGGAACCGTCGTATCGAAAAAAGAAAGGAGAAAAGAAAAAAACTGGCGATCCCCGTGTCTCACGGCGCCAAAAAGGGGGAGAAAAAACGCGCGCTTTTGAGACACTTATAGTGTAGCACAGCGGCGGTGTGCAGGTGTCGGGAAAGAGGGAAATTTTGGTAATGAAATGGTTACAGGAATATTCGCTTTGCCCAGAAAAAAAATTCCAGCCGGATCCAGCTGGAATGGATGAATGATCGATGATTGCAAAACTGGCGCACGCGGCGCGTTATTCTGCCAGAAGATGGGCGTAGCAGCTGGCCACTTCTTTGAACTCCAGCGAGAGCACGCTGGTCTTGACGAGCGGATTTGCCGTTGCGGCGTTGGCGCAGCGCTCGAGATCTTCCGGTGTGATCGGGGTGATCTCGCCGATGAGATCCCAGAGAAAATCTTCGAGGTCTTCGAGATCGTCGAAATAAAGACTTTGCATGATCACCTCGCTGACGAGTGGCGCGCGCTCGATCAAATAAGAGAGCACCGGTGGGATGATGAGGCCATAAGCCTGGCCGAGATGCACCGGCGTGACATAGGTCAACGGCGAAGCCAGCGCTTCCAGCATATTTGCGCCGCTGGCAGCGATCGCAAGCCCTGCCTGATTGGCGGCGAGCATCAGCTGCTCGTGCAGCTCGTAGGAAAGCTCCGTTTCCGGATCGATGAGACTGTGCCCCAGCTCGCTTACCGTGCCGAGGGCGGCGATGGCGATGGCATCGCTGATCGGATTGGCTTTTTCAGAGGTGATCGCCTCCATGGCGCGGCCCAGCGATTTGATATAGTTTGAAACCACGATATCGCGCGGCATCGCCAGGGTGTAGCGCGGATCGAGGAAGGTCAGCTTCGGACTGGCCAGCGGATTGCGCACCAGCGTCAGCCGATCCAGCCCGCTCTGCGCAACGTGGATCTCCGGCGTGACCTCTGTGCCGCTGCCCGGCTCTGTCGGGATGCAGACGATCGGCAGCGGATGGGTGATCTTGGTGTTCAAAAGCGTCGCTTCGGCAATATCCTGTGCCGCCAAGAGCGCGATCCCTTTGCCGGTTTCCAGCGTGGCATCGCAGCCAACAGCGATCACAAAATCCACAGCGCTTTCGCGCGCCAGCGCAGCGCCCGCTTCGAGATTGCTGATCCCTGGGGCGATCTTTCGCGTGTGCAGATAGATCGTGCGTTTGATATCGTTAAAGTCCAGACAGAAGAGCACCTCCTGTTTGGCCGGATGGGCATCGTCAAGTCCTGCATCCATGACCAGCATGGCGTGCTTGCCCAGCCCGGCGATCAGCTCAGAATGCTCCGCCAGACCATCTTTCTGTAATATGACATGGGTTGGAAATTCGTAGTCCAAAAGCAACGGAAGTCGCCTCCTTTTTCGTGAAATTCCACTCCCTATATTATCCCCTATTCTTGTAGTAATTGCAATCATTTTTATTCGGAGAAAGTTGACAGAAGAGGGAAAGCTGTTCCGCCGGCAAAAGATCGCGCGAAAAAATCAGCACAGCGAGAGGCGCCGTGCTGATCGGGGATTATTTTCTTCCTTTATAGCAGACCTCGCCCCAGTCGAGCGCGGCCTTTCCGTTTGTCCAGCCAGCAATCTGCTCTGCGGCGGATGGTTCTGCGTCGGCGGGAATGAAGAGATGGTAGTGCACCTTGTCGTCGTAGACGGTGTCGTCCAACAGCCAGTCTGTGTGCTCGAGCTGGTGGCTGACAGCGCCCTGGAAGGTGTAGTCGCAGGTGAGGGTGAGCGCGCGGTGACGCGTCCAGGTGGTGACGCGCGCCGCTTCCAGCGCAACGACAGCACCGCGTGTATAAGCGCGGATGAGCCCGCCGGCGCCGAGCTTGACACCGCCGAAATAGCGCACAACGCCGCAGACGATGTCCGTCAGCCCTTCTTTTTTCAGCACCTCGAGCATCGGCACGCCAGCTGTGCCGGAAGGCTCGCCATCGTCAGAAAACCGCATCGCGAGTCCGCCGGCGCCGATGATCCAGGCCGAGCAGACGTGTGTCGCCTGCGGGTGCAGTTCGCGCAGCTCCGCGATAAAAGCGCGCGCTTCTTCTTCTGAGGACACAGGCAGCGCATAACCAATGAAGCGCGATTTTTCGATGATAAATTCTGCTTCGCCATAGCCCGCCACGCTTTTGTATTCGTCCGGCGAACGGGGATTTTTCGGATCCATATTTTTGGCACCTCGCTTTTTTAGTTAGGAATGGGGAGTTAGGAATGAGGCGTTGGGCCAAAAAAGCGACACGAGCATTGGTCTCGTGTCGCCATTGGCTGTCGCTGCAACGACAGAGAAGGTCGGTTCGTCTTGCAGCGAAAACTCCTAACTGTCAGCAAGCGAAGCGCGCTGACCCCGTAGGGCTCACTCCTAATTCCTCACTGTTTAGGCGTTGTCTGTTTCTTCGATGTAGTAGAGCACGTAAGCGCGTTCAGGATCGGTGTTGATCTTCTCCATGTATTCAGGAGAGAGGGAGACTTCACCGATGAGGTTGAATGGGCTTTCGAAGTCAAAATCTTCTTCTTCGGTGCACTTGCAGATATCGAGCTGTGCGTTTGGATCTTCGTCTGGCTTGACGCCGAGGGCGATGAACTGCGCCTTGGCGTCTTCGGCGCTGTCAGCGAAGATGATGTGGGTGTTGGTGGTATGTTGCATAGAAAATGCCTCCTTCAAACTTTTATCGTCTATAGGGATTATACCACGAGATAGGTCGTCGTGGGCGAAAAAATTGGGAAAACTTTGCAAAGGTACTGATCTTTTGTATAATGGTGGAGATCACTGCGCAACAAGGAGGAGCCATGACACAGAAACGTTACATACCGATCATCGATTATCTCAAAGCGTTCGCCATCGTTCTGGTAACAACAACGCACTTTTTTACGTACGACGAGAAAGATTTTCTGCTGTTTATCTACGTCATCCAGATGGGGATGCCGCTTTTCATGTTCATCTCCAGCTATAATTTTGCCATGAGCGCCACACGCCACGGCTTTACAAGCCTGGCCGATCTCTACGCGCCAGCCCAGATGAAAAAACATTTCGGCGCCATCCTGCCAGCGTATATCCTGATGTTTGTGTTTGAATTTCTCTGGACAACGCTCGCCGGCAGCCGCTACAGCGTCGGCGACGTTCTCTCCGCATTCATCAGCGGCGGCCTGAACGGCGGCAGCCACGGCGGCTATTTTTTCTGCATCTACTGGCAGTTTTTGCTTTTTGCGCCGCTGCTTTATCTGCTCCTGCGCCGTTATCCAACGCAGACACTTTTCGCCGCGCTTGTCATCGACATGGCCTATGAATGGCTCGTCGGTGCCATCGATATTCCGCGCGATCTCAATCGCCTGCTGTTCGTTCGCTATCTTTTCATCGCCACCTTTGGCCTGTATTTCAATCTCTATCGCAGCCGCGTGCGTCTCTGGCTCGTTGGCCTTCTCGCCCTCGCCAGCCTCACGTATATCACCGCCCTCGAATTTTACGGCCTCGATTGGCCGCTCACCACCTATTGGCTCAACACCAATGTGTACGCCAGCTTTTATTATATCGCCGTCGCCGTTTTTGCCTTCCAGTTTCTTGAGTACAAAATGCTTCCCGGCCGTCTGCACGATCTCGTCAAACGCATTGGCCGCTCCACCTGGCAGATCTATCTGTTCCAGATGCTCTTTTTCCGTCTCGGCTGGAGCGCGCCCCTTTCCGGCCTGCCGCTGGCCGTAGAAGTGCTCATCGGCGATGCGTTTTGCGTAGCCATGGGCTGTCTGTGGGCGTACATGGAAGGCCGCGCGCGAAAAAATTTGCGAAAATCGTAAAAATCCTGCAAAAAAAGCTTGCATGATCGCCCCTCATCCGCTATAATAATTCTTGCGTTGTTGGGGTATCGCCAAGCGGTAAGGCACATGGCTCTGACCCATGCATTCCTAGGTTCGAATCCTAGTACCCCAGTGCAGCACCTGTCCAATGGGACGGGTGCTTTTTTTGTATCTAAGCATTGACCATTTCCTGGCCAATCGGTATTATATTAGTAAGAAAAGGACGAGGTGAGAAGAATGTTTTCTGGAAAAAAAGTTGTTTTGACCAAGCCACAGATTCAGGATGCAGACGTGCTTCAGTCGTGGTATCTTAATAAAGAATTTCGCCAGCTCTACGACGGTTATACCGGCAACTCTCTGGAGATGATCATGGAAGAGATCCGCAACGGTTCGGATATTTCTGATCCGCACGCTACCCGCGTGAATTTCATCGTCTCCACCAAGCAAAAAGGCATCCCGATCGGCGTCGCTTCCATCTCGGACATCGACCGGCAGAATGGCCATGCCCGCATTTCTCTGGGCATCGCCGACACGTCCCGCCGTCTCGGATGGTATGGAATCGATCTCATGATCGTGCTCTGCGACATCGTTTTCTATCAGTTTGGTTTCAACCGCTGCTACATGTGCATCAACGACAACAACCAGCTCGCCATGCGCACCGCCAATAATTTTGGTTTCCGCATGGAAGGACAGCTGCGCAGCCACATTTTCACCGGCGGCGAATACGTCGACCAGTGGGTGCTCGGCCTGCTCAAAGACGAATACGAAAAAATTTCCATCGTCTCCCGCTGGAAAGCGAGACGGGAAAACTGACAGTTTTCCGATCATAATGGAACAGCACAGCGAACAGATCGCTGTGCTGTTTTTTTGTGCACGAAATTGGCAAAATGTCCATCTGTGCAGGTGCTTTGTGCGTGACAGGGAAAATGGCGCGTGGTATAATTGTAACATAATATAAAGAACGGATTCCTATAACAAAGGGGGAAGAACAGATGAAAAAATGGAGAAAAAAGAGTGTGAGCATGCTTTTGATCGTGCTCATGCTGGTGACGAGTCTCGGCGCGACAGCTGCGCCGCAGCCAGCGGAAGCGGCTGTGAGCGGGCAGACGATTGTCAACAAGGCGATGGAATATTGCGGCAAGGTGCCGTATGTTTCTGGCGGCACGAAAATTGACGGGACAAATCCTGGTGCTGATTGCTCGGGATTCATCTGCCGCATCTATGAAAAATTTGGCATCGATATGTGGGCACACCGCACGCAATTGCGAAAATGCGGCACCAACATCGGGACCGATCTGAACCAGGCCTAGCTGGGCGATATTATCTGGTTTGACAGCCATGTGGCGATCTACGCCGGTAAGAAAAACGGCGATCACATGATCGTTCACGAGACTGGCGGCGATTTCCAAAACGTCGTGTACACAAAAATCAGCGTTGTTCGGGCAACGCTCAGAGGGATCATCCGCATTCCTGGCGTCAATGGCAACAGCGTGAGCACGCCGTCGGTGTCTTTCTCTGAGGCGACAGATCCTGACTACACATCGAAAGCCAGCATCAGCGATCGCAACGCTGTGCTCGTGCAAAAGATCACCAAGCCGAGCGGCACGAAAGTGACGAAGATGGGGATCGTTCTCTACGACGGAAATCAGACGATAAAGAAATACAGCGAAAATGTGTCAAATGTCAAAGATTCGACCACGACCTACCATTCCTGGTTTGATATCAACAAAGAGCTCGGCATCACGCTGGAGCCTGGTCTGACGTATGGCTATCGCTTCTTCGGCGTTTTTAACGGCGTCGAGATCGAAGGCCCGAAGCGGACGTTCACAACAACCGGCAGTCCGGCGCACAGCAACAAAACCTTTGATGTCACATTCTACGCCAATCCGAACGGCACCACACAATATGGCAGTGAGTGCAAATATGGCGACTCGATCTTGAACGCTTTTTACGGTAGTTTTCCACCGGCACAGGTGCCAGACGGCTATCGGTTCGATCACTGGTATGTGATCGACGACAACGGTCAGAAGGTCACGATCGATATCCATTCGCTTTTCCGCTGGACCCACGACATCATCATTTATCCAGCGTATGTGGAAGGAACCGAGTCGCAGGAGCCAGAGCTTGAGCTGCCGCCACCAGATTATGTGGAAGTGCACAATGTCAACTTTGTCGATCCGGCGAATATGCTGAGCTACGGCAGCTACGAGATCGCAAACGGCGATCGTTTCACGCTGCCGAGTCTCACGCCGACGCGCGATGGCTGCGAATTCGTCGGCTGGTTCACGAGCGTGAGCAGCGGCACGCAGATCACAGCGTCGACCATCGCCGATCTTGACGGCGACGCGACGTTCTATGCGCGGTTCCGCAAAGCAGCCGATACATCGGAGCCTGATCCGGAACCAGGGACCGAACCAGATCCAACGCCGACTCTGAGCGGCGATGTCAACATGACGCTCACCATCGGGAGCACAGCGCTGACGATCAATGGCAAAACGCAAGCCATCGATGCTCTTGGGACAACGCCGATCATTCGCAACGACCGCACACTGTTGCCGGTGCGTGCGGTCATCGAAGGCATGGGCGGCAGCGTTGATTACGACAACGACACGCGTGTTGTCACGCTCGTTGTGGATGGGCATTCGCTGTATCTGATGCTTGACAGTCAAATGGCCTGGGACAGCAGGAACGATTATTATTTGATGGATGTTGCACCGGTTTCCATCGGTGGTCGCACGATGCTGCCGATCCGTTTCGTTGTGGAATATTTCGGCGGCCAGGTATTCTGGGACAATAGCAGCCAGACAGTGACGATCGTGAAATGATTTTGTGAGAAAAATATCGTCTGAGCAGGGCTTGGACGATATTTTCTTACTTGCACCACGCGCCCCTATTCGCTACAATATAACAGGGTTCTGGCGGCAGTCGCGAGACGCTGCACGGACACCTGTTTTTTTATTGCGTTTCATCACGACCACAAGCCACCTGGAGCGGACAATGCCCGGGATGGATCGCGTGCAGAATGCGATCCTGGCGAGAAAAAGCTAGGAGGAAAATTATGAGTGAACGAAACAAGAAAACCAGAAGCAAACAAAAACTGACGACACGCCGCATGGTCATGGGCGGGGTTTTCGGCGCCATCTGTGTGGTGCTGGGCGTGAGCGGGATCGGGATGATCCCGGTGCCAAATCTCACAGGCCGCGCCACGATCATGCATGTGCCGGTGATCCTTGCGGCGGTCCTGGAGGGGCCGCTGATCGGCGGCTTCACAGGACTGATCATGGGCGTCTACAGCCTGATGACAGCTTCCCTGGTGCCGGATCCGATCGTGACGATCCTGCCGCGCATCCTCATCGGCGTCGTCAGTGGTTTTGTTTATAAAGCCTTTGGCCGCCATCATATGCTGGGCGCGGCCTTTGCCGGCATCTGCGGCACGATCACGAACACCGTCGGCTATCTGGGGCTGGCGATCCTGTTTGGCTATCTGCCAGCGGCTGTGTGGATCGCTTCGCTGCCGCAGTTCATTGTCGAGCTCATTTTGGCGACGGTGCTGACAGTGGCGCTGGTGCGCGTCATCCTGCGCGCGATGCCAAACTACGGAGAAGAAAGAAGATAAAAAAATGGAATGGAGGAAAGCGCAATGCTTTTAGCCTTTGATACAGGGAACACCAACGTCGTCATGGGGGTTTACGAGGGCGACCGGCTTTTCTCGAGCTGGCGCTTCGCCACTGACGCACGCCGCACCGCCGACGAGTACGCGGTGCTCTGCCGCGATTTTTTCGCGACGAAAGGCCTCGGCTTTGAGGCCATCGATCAGATCATCATTTCGTCTGTCGTGCCAGATCTCACCCGCACGCTGGTGCGCATGTGCGAGGTTTATTTTGGCATCGCGCCGCTCCTCGTTGAAGCCGGTGTGAAAACCGGGCTGAAGATCCGCTACGAAAATCCAAAAGAACTCGGCGCCGACCGCATCGTCAACGCCGTCAGCGGCATCGAGCGCTACGGCGCGCCGCTGATCATCGTCGATTTCGGTACAGCGACCACGTTCTGCGCGATCAACGCCGACAAGGAATATCTCGGCGGCGCCATCACTGCAGGCATCGGTATTTCCATGGAATCGCTCTTCAGCCACGCTGCCAAGCTGCCGAAGGTTGAGCTCGTGGCGCCGGATCAGGTCATCGGCCGCACCACCGTGGATGCGATGAGCTCCGGCCTCGTGCTTGGCTACGCCGATCTCGTCGACGGCATGATCGCGCGCATCGCCCGCGAAATGGGCAGCACGCCGGAAGAAATTTTCGTCGTCGCCACCGGCGGCCACAGCGAAACGATCTGCGTCAACTGCCGCTACGTCAACACCATCGATCCGATGCTCACCCTCGAAGGCCTGCGCCTGATCGCGCTGCGCAACAAAGGAGGCCGTCGTCATGCTTGACGTCTGTCTGCTCGGCTGCGGCGGCATGATGCCGCTGCCCAAGCGCTTTCTCACCGCGCTGCTCGTGCGCCACGAAGGCTCGAACGTACTCATCGACTGCGGCGAAGCCACACAGGTGGCGCTGCACATGAGCGGCTTCAGCACGAAAAACATCGACCACATCCTTTTCACCCACTACCACGGCGACCACGTTGGCGGGCTGCCGGGGCTGCTCATGACCATCGCCAACAACCATCGCACCGAACCGCTGCATCTCTGGGGCGGCAAAGGGCTCGAGCGCATCGTGCGCGGGCTCACCGTGATCTGCGGACCGCTCCCGTTCGAGCTTGTGCTGCATGAGCTGCCGTTCAAGGAACCATCCACTTTCACCACCGGTGCGCTGGAGTGGACCACCCAGCCAGTGAAGCACCGCGTGCCCTGTCTCGCCTACAGCTGCCATCTGCCGCGCGCCGGTCGTTTCGATGTGGAGCGGGCGAAAGCCTGTGGCATTCCTGTGCAGCTTTGGAGCATCCTGCAAAAGGGCGAGAGCGTTGAGCACGACGGCAGGATCTTCCAGCCAGAGGACGTGCTCGGTCCAACGCGTCGCGGTCTGCGTCTGAGCTACGCCACCGACTGTCGCCCAGCGCCGGCGCTCGCCGAGCTTGTACGCGAGAGCGATCTTTTCGTCGCCGAAGGGCTCTACGGCGATCCCGCCAAACAGCCGGACGCTGCCGCCAAGGGCCACATGGTCTACACAGAAGCAGCCGCCCTCGCCCGCGAAGCGAACGTGCGCGAGCTTTGGTTCACCCACTACAGCCCGGCCATGCTCAATCCCAAAGAATTTCTGCCGCAGGCGCGGGAGATCTTCGAAAACTGCCACATTGGCCACAATCTCAAGACCACCACGCTGCGTTTTGACGAAAAATAATTTTCAGCGCACAATCAACAACTCGCTGTTGACAGCCGTCAGCGCCGGATGATATACTTTCATCAACCCAAATTGCAAAGGGGAGTAGCACTGGCCCTCGCGCCAGAGACAGCGTCGTCACCTCGTGATCTTCACCGGTGCTGTCATAGAAGGAATGACCTTTGATTGCAAGACCTTTGCCTTCCTTGTTGGTATGCAAGAAAGGCAAAGGCCTTTTTTGTGCAAAAAACGTCATTTGTAAAGGAGAAAAACAATGGATCTCACACTCTTAGGCGCATTGGACACCGGGATGATCATCCAATATCTCTTTGTCCTCGTCATGCTCGTTGCCATGGAAGGGCTGCTCTCCGCCGACAACGCCCTCGTGCTCGCCGTCATGGTGCGGCCGCTGGCGCCGAATCTGCGTCAGAAAGCGTTGTTCTACGGTCTCGTCGGGGCTGTCGTGCTGCGTTTCGTCGCGCTCTTCTTCGTCTCGTTCCTCGTCAATATCTGGCAGGCGCAGGCCATCGGCGCAGCGTATCTGATCTACGTCGGGCTGCACAACATCTACAAATACCAGAAAGCCAAGGCCGAGACCGGCCAGGAATCTTCCAAAGAAAAACTGCCGGAAGATCCTGAGCGCAATTACATTTACAGCAAAAAAGAATTCTGGAAAGTCGTTGCCAAGGTCGAGATTACAGACATCGCCTTCGCCGTCGATTCCATTCTCGCAGCCGTTGCGCTCGCCATCTCCCTGCCTGAGACAGGCTGGGGGCACATCGGCGGCATGGACACCGGTCAGTTCCTCGTCGTGCTCATCGGCGGTCTCTGCGGCGTCGTGCTCATGCGTTTTGCCGCCACGATCTTCGTCAAGCTTCTTGACAAACGTCCAAAACTCGAGCTCGCCGCTTTTCTGCTCGTCACCTGGGTTGGCGTGAAGCTCATCATCGTCACCCTCGCCCATCAGAATGTCGCCATCCTGCCGCATGATTTCCCAGAATCCACCCTCTGGCACGTCATCTTCTACGGCATGATGCTCGTCATCGCTCTCTGGGGCTGGTTCTCATCCAAGCCAAAGGAAGAATCTGCCGACAGTGACGCAAAATAATCGCAAATCTCCAGCGCGCCTTGCACGGTCCTCCGCTCTCTCGGACCGGGCAAGGCCGCTGGTATTTATATCATCATCGCAAAAAAGGAGTTATCAACCATGGATCTGTTTTCAATCGGAGCGATGGACGCCGGCCTCTGGATCCAGTACATCGCCATCTTTTTCGTGCTCGTCGCCATGGAAGGGCTGCTCAGTGCCGACAACGCCCTCGTGCTTGCCGTCATGGTGCGCCCCCTTTCGCCAAAGCTGCGCTCCAAAGCGCTGTTCTACGGCCTCATCGGCGCCGTCGTGTTGCGCTTCACCGCGCTCTTTTTCGTCAGCTTTCTCGCCAATGTCTGGCAGGCCCAGGCCGCTGGCGCCCTCTATCTGATCTACGTCGGCACCCACAATCTCTATAAATATATGAAGGAGAAAAAAGAAGGCGGCGAAGATGAAGCGCGGGAAAATCTCCCGACCGGCGAACCAGAGCACTATCTCCACAGCCGCAAGGATTTCTGGATCACAGTTGCCAAGGTTGAGTTCACCGACATCGCCTTCGCTGTTGACTCCATCCTCGCTGCCGTCGCCATCGCCATCTCCCTGCCGCCAACTGGCTGGGGCCACATTGGCGGTATGGACGCTGGCGAATTTATCCTCGTGCTCTGCGGCGGCCTCTGCGGCGTCGTGCTCATGCGTTTTGCTGCGACGATTTTCGTCAAGCTCCTCGACAAACGGCCAAAGCTCGAGGTCGCTGCCTTTCTCCTCGTCACCTGGGTCGGCATCAAGCTCGTCGTCGTCACCCTCGCCCACGAAGCCATCGGTGTGCTGCCGGCAGAATTTCCGGAAAGCACCCTCTGGCATGTCATCTTCTTTGGCGTGATGATCCTCATCGCCCTCTGGGGCTGGTTCTCGTCCAAGCCGGCTGACGACGCCGCGCAGAAGTGAGGTGCGCATGATCGATTTTTCCACCAATCCCTATGTGCTCGCGCCCATGGCCGGCGTCACCGACAAAGCCATGCGGCTCATCTGCCGCCGCTATGGCTGCGGCCTCGAAGTGACAGAAATGGTCAGCGCCAAAGCCCTGCACTACAAAAATAAAAAAAGCTTCGAGCTTTTTGATCTCACAGACGAAGAGGAGCCCATCAGCGTGCAGCTTTTCGGCTCCGAGCCGGAGATCATGGCCGAGGGCGCGCAGCTCGCCGTTGCTGCCGGCGCAAAAATGCTCGACGTGAACATGGGCTGCCCCGTGCCAAAAGTCGCCAACCACGGCGAAGGCTCCGGCCTTCTGCGCACGCCTGAGACCGCCTTCGCCATCATCCGCGCCATGCGCGACGCCGTCGACGTGCCGCTTTCCGCGAAAATGCGCATCGGCTGGGAGGAGCGCGATCCTGCCATCGTCGATTTTGCCCGCGGGCTCGAAGCCGCCGGCTGCGATTTCATCGCCGTGCACGGCCGCACCCGCGCCCAGTACTACACCGGCAGCGCCGACTGGCAGACAATCGCCGAGATCGTGCGCGCTGTGAACATCCCCGTCATCGCCAATGGCGACGTCGACAGCGTCGAAAGCGCCCGCGCCATCCGCGAGACCACCGGCGCCGCCGGCGTCATGGTCGGGCGCGGCGCCCTCGGCCGCCCATGGCTGTTCGCCCAGCTCCTCGCCGACCATCGCGGTGAACCGATCCCACCGGAGCCAGATCTCCACGAGCGCGCCCAGGTCATGCTCGACCACGCCGCCCTCGCCGTCCGCTACAAAGGCGAGCGCATCGCCATGCAGGAAATGCGCAAGCAGATCGGCTGGTACGTCAAAGGTCTGCCCCACGCCGCCGCCCTGCGCCGCGACGCCTGCACCATGAACACCTTGGGCGACTTGCGCACGCTGCTAGCGCGCGAAGGATTTTTGACAGCATAGAATTGCATCACTTGAATGGGAGAGAAATTTTTTCCGGTGAAAAGAAAACCCTGTTTCGGTGTATTGCCCGAAGCAGGGTTTATCTATAGTCAGAGTACGGCTCCGTTTTGCAGAGCCGTGTTTTTGTGCCTGTAATTAGCTGAGATAGTAAAGAAAGGCGCGCAATTTTGCCTGCACAGTGTCGTCCTGATCATCGTCCAGGGCGAGAGTGAGATGAGGAAGGTTGGCGGCGGCGCCGGTCATTTCCAGGACGGTGGCGGTGTTCTCATAGCGCGGGGCGAGGCTGATTACGCCGCGTGTTGTTTGCGCGAGGGCGCAGGCCTTAGCCAGGCGGTAGCGGCCGCCAGCGCCGGCAAAACGCGGCAGCGTTTGATCGGCAAGGGCACGCAGGTTCTGGTGGTCGCCTGCGAAGCTGCTGCGCGCATGAAGGTGAAAGGCGAGATCACTGCACAGCTCGCGCCAATCGGCAGGAACGTTTATACCGGCGTCCTGCCAAAGCATGAGCAGGTATTCCGAGAGTGGCGCTCGAGAGAGTGCCCAGCCTTCTCGCTCAAGCTGAGCAGGCAGGCCGCCGTTGAGGGCAAAGAGGGTGAGCGGTTCACCAACCAGGCCAAGACGCCGTGTGCCTGCAGAGAGCGCTCCAATTTCTGCGGCGAGTTGGCGCAGGGCTTTGGCATCGGGAATATTTTGCGGCGCCAATTGGGCACGGGCCTCTGGCGGGGCGCAGAGCAGAAGATCTGCTGTAAGCAGGGCGCGAAAAAAGCGTTCTGGTTCGGGCAGCGTCTGAGGCAGGGTTTCAAGCTGCGGTGCCACCAGCGTCACATGACTGAGGCCGCGGCGCGCAAGCACAGCGCTGATTGCCCAGGCATATTGCCCGTCGGCCTCGGCGCCCTGGGTGCTTGGCACGAGCACCTGAAACGGCCGGGATTCTCGTTCGGCGGCGGCCAAAGTGGCGCCGAGAAGCATGGCGTAGGGGAGGTATTCCTTGCTTGTGGTTTCACTGCGACCTAGGCGTAAAGCTTCTGCATCGAGGGGGAGCACACGGGTTTCCAGCTGCCAGGCCTGGGCGGCATAGTTACAAAGGTAAGGGGTAAATGGTGCCATTTCTGGCAGATAGAGCGGGCCGCCGTTTGGACGCGGCGTTGCGGTTACAGAAGGATGTTGGGTGCGCACATCGGTAAGAGAAAAATCTGACGCAAGCGGTAAGGTTGGGCGGTTTTCCAGACTGTGCAGAAAGGCTTCGATGCGGGTGATGACGCCGACCGGAGAGAAATGTTCGTCAACTTCGATCTGTAAGTAGGGTTTGCTTGCCATTTCCTGGCGGAAAAGTGTCTGAAGCATGGTGTCCGGGCCGCAGCCATGATTGGTGAGATAGACGGCGTAGAGGTTTGGGTGGTGTGCCACCAGCTTGGCGCCAGAGACGATGTGCTGGCCAAACGGCCAGTAAAGGTTTGGATGATCTTGGGCGATGTCGAGGTCGTGGGCCGGCAGGTGTGAGAGGGTGATGACCTTGTGGCCGTGTTCCAAAAGCAGGCGGGGAATGCCCATATTGAGAACAGGGTCAGAAAGGCCGTAGTTGCGTGTGATGAGTACGAGCACCTTTTCGTCCGGCGCCAATCCTTCGAGCAGAGCTTTGCCTTGCTTTTCGACAGCGGCAGTGTGTTTGCGCACAGCCATGGCGCCGGCCATGAGCGCTGGCAGTAGACGTGGCTTGGGGATGCGGAGCACCTTGCCGAGCGTGAGCATGGCGCTGGCCATGGCTTCCTTGCCAAAGTCCAGATCAAAGACAGGGCTCAGCAGCGTGATTCCGCGTTCTTCCAACTTTAGGGCGCGGGCGGCCAAAAGCGGCGCTGTTTGCATGTAGACACAGCCATAATTGTGTTCGACGCGAGAGGTTTCGTGGCGCATCGTGTGAATTTGTGGAATGAAGATATAATCCACGTTTTGTTCTGCCAGCCAGGCCATGTGCCCATGCAGAAGTTTGACAGGGTAGCAGGTTTCGGCCTGCGCAGTGCTTTGCGCCAGCCGAATAATCTCTTCGTTGCTTGCCGGAGACAGGAGCACGTTGAACCCGAGGTTTTTGAAAAAAGTGTTGGCCATCGGGAAAAATTTATGGAGCATCAGAGCGAAAGGCACGCCGACCGTCTTTTTACCAGATACCGGCGTTGGATCGTAACCCGCCAGCAGGAGCGCACTGGCCTTTTCGTAGAAGGCAATGTTCTGCTGCACGGCTGGTGGCAGAGCGGTCTCTTCTCCAGCGCTGGTATCGAATCCATGGAAGTGGGACGGGCCTTCTGCCGCTTCCAGAGCGAGCAACGCCGCGCCGTATGCACCACTGATGGAAAAGCATGGCGAGACATGCAGACGCTTGCCGAGAACCTGGCTGAAGGCGGCAACAATGCCTGGGTTGTAGGCGACGCCACCCTGAAGAACGACGCAGTTGCCGACGGTTTTGTTTGCTACGACCTTGTGCAGATAGTTGCGCACAATAGAATGGCAGAGCCCGGCGCTTACATCCGCTGCCGAGGCACCGCGTGCAAGCGCTGTTTGTATGGCCGTTTCGATAAAGACGGTGCAGCGTTCGCCCAAAGCTGCCGGGGCCTCGGCTTTAAGGGCGAGGGCGCCGAAATCAGCCAAAGAGATGCCCATGCGCGCCGCCTGTTCTTCCACAAAGGAGCCTGTGCCGGCGGCGCAGATCTTGTTCATTTGAAAATCGACGACCTTGCCATCGCGCAAAGAAATGTATTTTGAATCCTGGCCGCCGATTTCAAAGACCGTGTCGGCCTCGGGCACCCAGGCTGTGGCAGCGCGTGCCTGAGCGGTGATCTCGTCGCGTACTACATCGGCGCCAATGAGCCGGCCAATGCGTGCGCGTCCCGAACCGGTGACACCGACAGCGAGAAAAGGCATCTTGCCATAGCGCCTGCGGATATTTTCCAGCCCCTGTCGCACGGCGGCCTCAGGATCGCCGGCGGTGCGCAGATACTGCAGGTCGATGAGGCTGCCGTCTGGCGCTACGAGCACCAGATCTGTGCTTGTGGAGCCAATGTCGATGCCGAGCATGCAGCCCTGCGGCGGGATCATGCCGCTCGTTTCAGGGTCAGCGAGGCGCAGTCCCTCTGGCAGCAGGAGCGGCGGCAGACTTGGCAGCGGCGCGGCAGGCGGCAGATGGCTCAGACTGAGCGCCAATGCTTGGACAGAGCAGGTCGTTAGCGTCTGCGCCGCCAAGGCGGCTCCTACAGCGCCCACGTGGTCGAAATGCGGCGGCAGCAGGAGATCTTCCTCGTCTAAGGCGAAGACAGCACGCACCGCCTGCAGCACGCCAGGATTATGCCCCACACCACCAGCCAGCGCCAACGGTTTCTCCACAGGCAAACTGCGCACGATCACCGCCTTGTAATTGCGCACCATGGCATAGCAAAGGCCGAGAAGAATGTCCTCCACCGGCACGCCTTCCTGCTGACGGTGGATGATGTCCGTCTTGGCGAAAACGGCACAGCGCCCGGAAAGGCGCGGAATCGACTGCGCTTTTGCAACGTGCGCAGCATAGTCTTCGAGCGCCAGGCCCAGGCGCGACATCTGATCTTCGAAAAAAGAACCGGTTCCACCGGCGCAGTGTTCGTTTACCGCAAAGCGCGGCGGCGTGCCGCGGCCCAATCCTGTGAGAAAACGTGCGCTTTGACTGCCCACCTCGATGAGCGCGCGCGCCTCCGGGGCCAGCAAGGCGATTCCTTGCTGCAGTGCGGGGATCTCGTCGAGCGCTGCCAAGCTGGGGCAGTTTTCTTGCAAACGTCCGCCCATGCTGCCCGTGAGCACCACCGGCGCCTGCGGCCAGGCTTGCGCTAGCTCCGTCAGCAGCTTTTGCGCTGCCTGGGTCACATCGCCATGATGGCGTACAGCGCGCGTTTTTGCGACAGCGCCATCAGCAAGAACCGCTGCCTTGATTGTGGCGCTGCCGCAGTCCAATCCGATGCTAAAAGCTTTATCTTTCACATGAATCCTCCCTTTCCTTCATTTGACAATAGGGTTCGTTTAAGCTACAATGGAATTATCGTAAACTAACTGTAATCCATAGCAAACCTGCTGTCAGTTGCCATAGCAACACGGAGGGATAAGATGAAGCGAATCATAGATGTCATGTGCCGCTGCCATCTCTTCGATGGCATCCCGGAAGATAAGTATAAGAATGTGTTGAACTGCCTGAATGCGCAGCTAAAGACTTACGCCAAGGACGCTGTCATCCTGCACATTGGCGAACAGCAAGGGCGGCCTGGTGTGGTCGTCTCAGGTACGCTGCGCCTGGCCCTTTACAGCGAGGACGGCAACCTGCTCACCATCGACCGTCTCAGCGTCGGGCAGATCTTCGGCGAGACCCTGGCTTGTGCCAAAAAGCAGGAAAGCCCCGTGCAGATCGATGCTTTGAGCGACGCCGAAGTGCTCTATCTCAGCTTCGATCCGCTTCTTCTTGAACAAGGGGCCAGCTGTCCGCACAAAATGCAAGTGACGGCCAATCTGCTGCGAGAGATGGGCCAGGGCGATCTCGTGCGCATCCAAAAAATGCGCATCCTTGCGCAAAATCGCCTGCGCAACAAGCTCAAGCTCTATCTTCAAAGTCTGGCCATCGGATCGGAGGGCGATCTCTGCCTGAACATGGGCCGCAGCGAGCTTGCCGAATATCTCTGCGTTGATCGCAGCGCCCTCTCGCGTGAGCTTAGCCGCATGCAGAAAGAGGGCATCCTCACCGTCCAGGGGCAGCACGTGCATATGCTGGACAAAGGTTTTCTCGAATAAATGGATTGGTGCAAAAATCCGGTTGACGTTGCCATAGCAACGGACAGCCGGATTTTTTTGTGGAATAATGCATGCAAGGTTCGCGGAGGCTAATCTTCGCACCGGAAAATGCATAAGAAAAGGAGAATCCCCCATGAAACGTAAACTTGCTTCCCTTCTGATTGTCGCGACAATGCTCTTTACGCTTGCCGGCTGCGGCGGTGGCACTGCAGCCAACGAAAGTGCGGCGACGGAAAATTCTGCCGCCAGCGAAAGCGAATCAGCTGCATCCGCAGAAGCCACCACCATTTCTGTCGGCGTGCCGACCGCGCCGCCGGCTTTGCCCGTGCTTCATATGATCGAGGACGACCTTCTCAGTGAGGATGTGACCATCGAGCTTGCCACCTGGAATGCACCGGAAGAACTTCTGGCCATGGTCCAGGGCGGCGAGCATGATCTCTACGCCTTTCCGCTCACCGTCGTCTCCACCCTTTATAATAAAGGGATGGATGTGCGGTTGATGAACGTCAACACCTGGGGCGTCACCTATTTCATGACCACCGATCCAGACTTCACCAGCTGGAGCGATCTTGCCGGCAAGACCGTTTACGTGCCGCTGCAATCTTCGCCGCCAGATGCCTTGACCCAGTATTTCCTCAATGAAGCAGGGCTCACCGTTGGACAGGATGTGCAGATTGTCTATGCCAGCACCGCCGAAGTGGCCTCGCTGCTCGCTTCTGGCGAAGCCCAGTATGCCACCTTGATCGAACCGCAGGTAACCTCCGCGATGAAGCAGAACAGCGATGTGCGCCGCGCGCTCAGCTTTGAAGACGAATGGCAGCGCGTCACCGGAACCAACACCATGATTCCAAATGCCGGCTTCGGCACCACCCAGCGTTTCCTTGATGAAAATCCAGAGCTTGCTGCCGAGTTCCAGGCCGCCTACGAAGAAAGCGTGCAGTGGGTGCTCGACAATCCAGCCGAGGCTGCTGCCCTTGCGGAAAAATACCTTGATATGAACGCCACAGTCGTGGAAGCGGCCATTCCAACCATGGGTCTCACCTTCAAGAGCGCCGAAGACGCCAAACCGGAGCTTGACGACTTTTACCAGCTTCTCTACGATTTTGATCCATCGATGATCGGCGGCGAACTACCAGATGAAGGCATGTTCTATGCCGGCTAAAGCAGCACTGTGGCTGCGCCGGCTGCTCGGCGCGGGCCTGCTTTTGGCAGTATGGCAGCTTGCTTCGCTGCATTTTCCGCCGCTTGTCGTGCCGCCCATTTCCTCAGTGCTGGAGCGACTTGTGATCCTGGTGCAGGATCCAGCCTTTTGGCCTACTGTGGGCACAACCTTACTGCGCCTTATTGCTGGACTTGGCATCGGTATAGCCATCGGTGCTGTGCTGGGGCTGCTTTTTGGCCTGTCGCGCAGCGTGGAAGACATTGGCATGCCCTTCATCCATGTGCTGCAGTCTGTGCCGCCGGTCTGCTGGGTAGTGTTGGCCCTCGTTTGGTTTGGCTTCAACGGCCGACCTTGCGTGTTTATCGTTGCCGCCGCCACCATCCCGACCGTTGTCATCAACCTCTGTCACGGTGTGCGCAGCGTAGACCGCGACCTTCTCGAAATGGCGCGGCTCTATCGTTTTTCTCGCTGGAAGACCCTGTGGCATATCACCCTGCCTTCAATCCGGCCGTATTTTCGCTCCGCCCTTGAGATCGTCATCGGCGGCGGTTGGAAACTTGCCGTCATGGGTGAAGTGCTGACCACCTCCAGCGGCATTGGCGGCGCCATCACCACCGCCCGCCTTAATATTGAGCCAGATGCCATCATCGCCTGGTCCATCTTGCTCGTCCTTGGCTGCTTTGCCACGCAGAAACTGCTGCGCATCCTCTTTTGCCGAAAGGAGACTCGCCCATGCTGACCCTAGAACACGTCTCGAAAAGCTACGGCGGGCTGCCTGTGCTCAATGATCTTTCGCTTACCCTTTCCGAAGGCGAGATCCTTGCTCTCATCGGGCCCTCAGGCTGCGGCAAAAGCACCCTGCTCAACATCATCTCCGGACTTGTTCGTCCAGATGCGGGCAGCGTCAGTGGCGCCGATGTCAAGATGAGTTATATGTTTCAGAGCGCGCGGCTGCTGCCCTGGCGTACCGTGCGCGAAAACATCCGCATCGTCCGCCAGGATGCTGCAGAAGAGGAAGTTGCTGCCATCATTGCCGCCGTTGGCCTGCAAGGCTTTGCCGACTACTACCCCGGGCAGCTTTCTGGCGGCATGGCCCGCCGCTGTGCCCTGGCCCGTGCCTTTCTCTTTGGCGGCGCCATCTTTCTCATGGATGAGCCTTTCTCCGGACTCGACTATGGCATTCGCATGGAAATGGTTGATATGCTCCTTTCCATATGGCGGCGCGAAAAGCCAGGCGTGCTCTTTGTCACCCACGAAATCGACGAAGCTCTTACCGTTGCGACCCGTATCGCCATTCTTTCCGACCGGCCAGCCAGCGTCTGCCACAGCTACACCCTTCCCGGCGCCGAAGGCCGCGACGCGTTCGCGCCCGAGCTTTCCGAGATTCGCCGCGAAATCATCCACCACATCACCCACTGAAAGGAGCGCCTTATGGACACCCTTCGTAATCTACCTCTCGAGACACCCCAGCCCCTCGCCGACCTCATTGCCATTCAGCCAGGCAGCGTCGTCAGCATGGCCCTCTCAAGGAGCGACCATTGCCAGATGACCCTGCTTGCCTTTGCTGAGGGAGAAGGTGTCAGCGAAGAGCGCTACTTCGGCGACACCCTCTACCTCGTTCTTGAAGGCGCCATGACTCTGCGGCAGCAAGGCATGCGCCACACCCTGCAGAGCGGCGACGGCCTGCTCATCCCAGCAGGCACCAGCCACGCCATCGGCGGTGCAGGGCCTTTTAAAATTTTGCAGATCACCCTGCAATAACCCACACACGGAGGAATCATCATGGAACAACTCATTAAAAACATCCCCCATGCCCAGCCCATCCCCCTGGCAGAGCAAGTGCAGACCGAACCTGGCAAAGTAGTCAGCCGCACCCTTGCCCAGCAGCCAGGCTGCGGCATCACCCTTTTTGCCTTCGATGCCGGTGAATCCATCAGCACCCACGCCGCTCCCGGCGATGCCATGACCACCATCCTCGAAGGCACCGCCGAAATCATCATCGACGGTACCCCACACATCCTTCAGGCTGGCCAGGCCGTCGTCATGCCAGCCGGCATTCCTCATGCCGTCAAAGCTATTACCGCATTCAAAATGTATCTCGTTGTTGTTAAAGCATGATTCATTCATACGACTCCGTTTTGCGGAGTCGTGCTATTATGTGCCTGTAATTAGTTGAGATGTGACGCCACGGCTGACTTTTGCTTGGTTATTGTGTCGGTATAGGGATTGTGGTTTTTACTTACCACCGAATGGCGCGATGCTCACCATCTGTTCGATCATCGCTGTCGTTGGTTGGCGAGGGCTTGTGCATTCGAAAAATGAGGTGAAAGGACTTTAGCGCGAAGGCGTAGAAATTCACGCGTGACATTCGCCGCGATCTGCGCTATGATAAAAGCAACGAAAGGAGGCGAAGGACGGGCGCTGATTTTGCTTTGGTTGTGTGGGCGCTCGTCTGCTTACGATGTTTGAACGGTTAAAAGATGCAAAAGAACCGGCGATCGATCTGGCGTTGGCGCTGGTGCAGCTTGGCTGCGCGGTGTTGCTGCTGGCGCGATTGGTGCGCAGAAAGTGAGGCGGCGATGATGCGTAAATTGTTGAACCGTCTGCTCGGCGTGACGATGAAGACGACGTTCTGGCTGACGTTGGCGCGTCTGGCGCTCTCGCTGGGTAAAAAAGCTTTGAAAAAACGCTGAACGACAAAGACCCTGACGGGCGATCGTGAATGATCGCTTGTCAGGGTCGTTTTTTTGCTCAATCTTCCTCTTCAAGCACGGTGGCTGCGCGCGTTGGGCGCGGAGCGGGGGCGAGATTTGGCATGTCGGTGTAATCGAGGGCGAAGAGGTTGTGGAGATCGTCCATGGTGAGGCGGCTGACGACGCCTTCTTCGCTGGTGATGATGGCGTCGGAGAGGGCTTGTTTTTTCTCTTTGAGCTGGAGGATCTTTTCTTCGATGGTGTTTTTGGTGATGAGGCGGATGACGTGGACGCTTTTTTTCTGGCCGATGCGGTGGGTGCGGTCGGTGGCCTGGTTTTCCACGCTCTGGTTCCACCATGGGTCAAAATGGATGACGGTGTCGGCGCTGGTGAGATTGAGGCCGATGCCGCCGGCTTTCAGCGAAATGAGAAAGACGGGGATCTTTTCTTCATTAAATTGGCTGACGAGCTTCATGCGGTCTTCTGCTTTGGTCTTGCCGGTGAGGGTGACGTAGTCGATGCCGCGGCGTTCCAGCTCGGGGGCGATCATGTCGAGCACGCTGGTGAACTGGCTGAAAACGAGCATCTGGTGTCCCTGGGCGGCGCGGTCTTCGATGACGGAGAGGCAGAGCTGGAGCTTGGCGCTCGGTTTGTCGAAGCCGTCGAGGAAAAGGGCTGGCGAGCAGCAAACCTGGCGCAGGCGCATGAGGAGTGTGAGCACGCGCACGCGGCTCTGCGCCAGCGGATGGCCGGCGATCTCTTCGATGAAGGCTTTGTGGCTGAGGGCGAGCTGGGTGTGGTAGATGCGGCGTTCTTCTTCGCTGAGCTCGGCGTAGAGGACGGTGTCGATCTTGTCGGGGAGCTCGGTGAGGACGTCGTTTTTCATGCGGCGCAGGATGAACGGCGCGATCTGGCGGCGCAGCTGCTCAAGTCGGGCGCTGTCTTCGTAGCGGGTGATGGGGATCTCGTAGAGATGGCGGAATTCGCGCCAGCTGTGGAGATAGCCAGGCAGGCAGAAATCCATGATGCTCCAGAGATCGGCGAGGGAGTTTTCGATGGGTGTGCCGGTGAGGGAAAAATGATGCAGGCCGTGGAGGCTTTTGAGGCTGCGGGTGTTTTGGGTGTAGCTGTTTTTGATGTACTGGCCTTCATCGGAAATGATGCTGTCAAATTGGATGTTTTCGTAGAGCGGCGCATCGCGGCGCAGCGTGGCGTAGCTTGTCAGCAGGAGCGTGCCTGGCGGGATATCGGCGAGCAGGCGCTCGCGATCTTTTCTGGCGCCGGCGATAATGCGGTAAGGCAGGCCCGGCGCGAAACGTTGGAGCTCGGCCTCCCAGTTATAGATGAGGGAGGTTGGCATGACGATGATGGAGAGGGCGTCGGGATTTTCTTCGTGCTGGTGCAGGAGATAGGCGATGGTCTGCAGGGTTTTGCCGAGGCCCATGTCGTCGGCGAGAATGCCGCCGAAGCCGAGCCGCGCCAGACGCACGAGCCATTGATAGCCGGTGTGCTGGTAGCTGCGCAGCGTGGCGTTGAGCCCTTTTGGCAGCGGCGCTTCGGTGGCTTCGCTGCCGCGGGTGATCTCTTCGGCGAGGGCGCGAAAGGCTGCGCGCCGATCGAAGCGGATGCCACAGTCGCTTTCGTCGAAGGCGTCGAGGGTGAGAGCGCGATAGAGCGGCAGCTCGACGGTGTCGTCTTCGGCGAGGGCTTTCGGCGAGACGGCGCAATCGGCGAGCAGATCGCTGACGGCGCGAATCTCGGGATTGATGATGTCGATGTAGGTGTCGTCGGTGAGACGGATGTATTTTTTGCCGGCGCGGTAGGCGGCGAGCACTTCAAGGAAGACGTCCATGCCGTAGACTTTTTCGTCGAAGCGCAGCTCGAGCACGCCGTGGCTGACGTTGGCTTCCATGTGCGGCGCCATCGCCTGACGTGGCTTAACACGGTTTAAGGTGTCTTCGATGTCGATCTGGGCCAGCGGCATCATTTCCGGCAGGCCGTCGTGGAGAAAATCGTAGACCTGTTCTTCGCCAACGAGCAGCCATTCGTCCTCGTTGACGGAGAAGCGGTATTTATCGAGGAGCGCGGCAAAGGCATTTTCAGCCTCGATGTCGCGCAGGAGCTGTGGCGGGATGTCCTCAGGCACGAGCGGATTGAACGCGACCTTGCCGTAGCGGAAGCGCAGACGACCGCGGATGGTGTTGCGCTGCGGATAATCGAGGGTGAGGGCGATCTCGAGGCTGGCCGGCAGATGCTCGCGCTGGATGGCGGGATCGATCTCAAGCTTGACGTACGGGCTGATATTTGGCACGACGAGGGCCATGAAGCGCGTCAGCTGGTCGCCGTTCATGACGAAGTCGTTGCCCATCTGCTGGGCGGCGCGGATCAGCGGCAGCACCTGCTGTTGATAGCCGTCGCTTGGGCGCAGGACTTTCTGCTCGTTGTAGAGATAGCTGGTCTGGGCATTGGGCAGGATCTGAAATTCGTCCATGGCGACCCCGAGCTGGTAGGCGTCGTCGGCGCGCTGCACGACCTGCACGGTGGTTGGCGGCGTTTCTTTGGCGAAGCGGATGCGCGCTGTGCCACCATTTGAACGGTGGGCGTCGATCTCGCCGCCGTGGCGCACGATGTGGTCGAAGAACTGGTCGAACTGGTTGTGGGAAAGTCTGAGATAGCGGCCGATCTTTGGCAGATCGCCGATGTATTTGCCGCTGCTGTAGCACATCCAGTCGAAGGCGTTGTCGATGAGATCGAGATAAAACTGGCTCGGCTGGTCAAAATTTTCCCGCTTGTGCTCGAGCACGAGCTGCTTGCCGTAGGTGACGGTCTCGCCGCGGCGCAGATGCAGGTAGAAATTGGAGATGCTCTTGAGCACGTAAGCCTTGCGCGGCGTGGCGATGTGAAATTCGAGGCTGAAATATTGTTTGTAAGGATCGAAATCCAGCTGGGGAACGAGCGTCACGAGCTGGGACGATGAGGCGGCGCTGCCGTCTGGCGAAAAGGTGACCTTTGGTTCGTACTGATCGAGAAAGGCGGTCACGGCCTGTGTGTCCACGCGGCTTGCCGGCGGCACGAGAATATCTGAGAGGGCGCGCACCAGCGCCACGAGATGTTTACAAAACGTTGTGCCCTGAGCGTCGCCGCCGCAGGAGCAGTGGAAATTCAGCAGATCCTCGCCGCGGATGACGACGAAGGGCTTCTCCCCATCCACTTCGGCGTCGGCGAGCACGCTCTTGGAATAGGACAGCGTACACTGTCCACCTGCTATGTGATCCATGGAATCGATCGTGATGTGCTGCACGCGGCCGAGCTGGTAGAGCGCCAGGCCCTGGCTGATCATCGAACGATCCTGGGTGTAGTCGTAGATAAGATCGCGAATCGACATAAAGTCTTTCCTCCTTTATTGCATTCTACAATTATAACACAAAGAGCGCGCGACGAACGCCCGCGGCGAAAAATTTTTTCGCAGCCACGCGCCTGCAAATATCGCGCGGCGACGCGCGCTGGCTCTTGTGCGGCGGCGGACATTCGCGTATAATTATGAGTTGGAGTGTGGGGAATTCTTGATACTTTCCTGACAAGACGTAACCAGCCCCACACCCTTTCAGAACAGAACCGACGTATAATATGATCGAAATGAAGGAGGAAGAGCGGTGCAATTTGTGAGTTTGGCCAGCGGCAGCAAGGGAAATTGCTATTACCTTGCGAGTGACGAAGGCGCTTTTCTCATCGACTGCGGCATCAGTTTGAAACGATTGGTGGCCGGTGTGGAGGCGCAGACGCCAGGCGGGATGGAAAATCTCGGCGGCATCTTCATCACCCACGAGCATCGCGACCATGTCGCCGGGCTCGGGCCATTGCTCCGACGCTACCACATTCCCTGCTACGGCACAGCTGCCACGCTGGAGGCGCTCGGTGAGGGCGTCATCGGCAAGGTGGATCCGAGCCTCATGCGGCCGCTCGAAGGAGAGGCCATGGAGCTGGCCGATTTTGCCATCGGCTGGACGCGCGTCAGCCACGACGCCGCCGATCCTGTGAGCTATCAGATCCTCTGGCGCGAGAAAAAGATCGGTATGCTCACCGACGCTGGCCGGCTGTCAGACGACAACCTCGAAGCGCTCGCTGACAGCGATCTTTTGCTGATCGAAGCCAACCACGACCGCGAGATGCTGCGCCTGGGGCCCTATCCGGTGTCGCTCAAACGACGTATCGCCTCGGATCACGGGCATCTCTCCAACGAGACCTGCGCGCAGGCGCTGAGCGGACTCATCGGTGGTCACACAAAGCATGTCGTGCTCGCCCATCTCAGCGAGAAAAACAACCTGCCGCAGCGTGCGTTTCACACCGTCTACGACCAGCTGCATCAAACCCCGCCGAAAGCGGCGCATTTCCGCCTTTGGGTGGCGCAGCAGAAGCTGCCGCTGGCACTCTCCCTCTGATCAAAGACTTCATATTAACATGCGAAGGAGCTGTAAAAAATGGAAAACGATCAGAACATGAACAACAACGATCCGCTGAACACCGCAGGATCTGACAATAGCAACAATACGAACACCTACGTGCGCGCTGACGACACTGCAGGCGACGCCGATGTCACGCGGCTGGCGCAGCCGGTTGGCGAAAGCTACGAGGGCGCAACCTATGTGCGCGCCGAGGAGGCGCGCGCGACTGCTGAACCAGAGCAGGAATACACCGCGCAGGCTGCGCAAGCGGAGCCTGAATCCGCTGCGCAGAGCGCATCTGCGTCCGCCGATGCAGAGCGCGTGCAGGCGGAGCAGATCGGCATTGTACCGCCGCAGCAGCCAGGTGGCACGCAGATGCCTGGCTGCAAGACGAAGCGCCGCAAAAACAATGGCTGGGTCAAGGCCGTTGCGCTGCTCTTGATCGGCGCCATCATCGGCGGCGCTACTGGCGGCGTTGTCGGCGCCAAGGTTGGCGGCTCGAACACCATCCAGGCTGTTTCCACGCCGCGCAATACCGACGAGATCACCTACGACGAGAGCGGCAACATGACTGTGTCGAGCATCGCTGCGGAAGCGACGCCAGCTGTCGTCAGCGTTTACAATATGACCACCCAATCGGCGTACGGCGGATTTTTCGGCTTTGGCCAGCAGCAGCAAGAAGGCGACAGTGGCAGCGAGACTGCGCAGGGCTATGGCTCTGGCGTGCTCATCAGCGCTGACGGCATGATCGTCACGAACTACCATGTCATCGAAGGCGCCGACAGCGTTGTCGTCACCACCGAAGATGGCACCCAGTACGACGCCGAGGTGCTCGGCGCTGACTCGAACCTCGACCTCGCCGTGCTGAAGATCGACGGCAAGGATATGCCGTACCTCGACTTCGCCGACAGCGACCAGGTTCAGGTTGGTGACATGGCCGTCGCCATCGGCAATCCACTCGGCAGCGAATTTGCCAACACCGTCACCGATGGCATCGTCAGCGGCATCGACCGCGAGATCTCCAGCGAAAACGGCGACATCGGCTACATCCAGACCAACGCCGCGATCAACAACGGCAACAGCGGCGGCGCGCTCTTGAACGGCCAGGCGCAGCTCATCGGCATCAACTCGCTGAAGGTTTCTTCCTCCGGCATGATGAGCAACGTTGAGGGCATGGGTTTTGCGATCCCATCCAACACCGTGCTGGAATTTGTCAACAGCGTCAAGGATGGAAAGAACACCAACACTTCTACGAAAAAAGCCTGGGTTGGCATCAGCGGCTACAGCCTTGATGAAGATCTGGCCAACCAGGTCGGCGTCGACCAGACCTCCGGCATTCTCGTGGCCAGCGTCACCAACGGCGGGCCAGCTTATGAAGCAGGCATTCGCATGGGCGATGTGATCACCGCCGCCGACGGCAGCGCCGTCACGAGCTTTGAGGAGCTGTCCAAGCTCCTCGGCAGCAAAAAACCGGGCGACACCATCACTCTCACCGTCGAACGCAGCGGCCAGTCTTCTGATGTGCAGGTCACCCTCGGTGAACAACAGGAATAATTGATACAGCAGGCGCGGCATGCCGATAATGGTTGACCGCGCCTGCTTTTTTTCGTACACTGAAGGGGACAAACGACCACAAAGGAGGATCATTCCATGATCATTTTATATGCCATTCCGGAAAACGACAGCCGCGCTGTGCGTCTGCGTGAAATGCTCAGTGAAGAGGGCATCGACCATCGCTATGTGGGCACCGACGCTGCCGGCCATACCCTTGGCGAGCTTTTCGCCGGCGACGATACGCCAAAACCGCACGCTGCGCAGGATCTGCCGGAGGATCCTGGCATCATTTTCAACGCTGCCGACATCGACCACGATGCCGCCGCGAAATTCCTCGACAAACTCGTCGATAACGGCATCGTTTTCGGCTACCAGGTGCTCGCCGACGAGACCATGATGGATCTGCCGCTCGGCGATATCCTCATCGGTCACCGCGATTACCAGCAATTCCTGGCCAAGCTCTCGTTCCTGCAGCAGATGATCGACGGCTGCGCAGCGCTCAAAGAAACCAGCTACGATCCGGACAAATGGAGCGCGCTGAAGATCGCCATTGCCAACGGCAACGATTTTCTCGATGCCGTCGTCAGCGACACTGACAGCCAGTTTGACCAGATCGATCCGAAGGACATCGATGGCCTCATCGCCAACCTTCAGAACGCCATGAAACAACTCCTGGGTTGAGGAGGAACGACAACGCATATTCTTTGCCGGTGCAGTCAACTGATGGTTGACTGTGCCGGTTTTTTTTCGTATACTGAAAACGCAAAATGAACACAGAATGAAAATGTTCATTTCGAGCGACCCTGCCTGCAGGACGGTCGAGGGCATTACGCGTTCGGTCATCGGCACTGCTGTGTGGAGAACAGCAGGCACAGGTGTATGAGATTGGAAGGTATTTATTGTCAAGGAATTTACATGAAGGAGAAAAAATGCTTAGTTTAACAAAATTACTGACCGGCGATGCGTATTTCGGTGATGATCTGCGCTATACGCCGGCGAGCCGTCGTGCCAAAAATGGCGTTGCGGAAGGGCGCGGTCCGGTTGTGAGCTGGAACTGCACCCGCACCTGCAATTTGCAGTGCCGCCATTGTTATGCCAATTCTGAAAGCAAACGCTATGAAGGTGAACTGACCACAGAGGAAGCTCTGGCATTCATTGACGATCTTGCCGCTTTTAACGTGCCAGTGATCCTCTTTACCGGTGGTGAACCACTGATGCGTGAAGACCTGTTCACCCTCACAGCCTATGCCCGCGAAAAAGGCATTCGCGCGACCCTGTCTACCAACGGCACTCTGATCACGCCGGAGATGGCACGCACCATCAAAGACCACGGCATTGGCTATGTCGGCATTTCTATCGACGGCGACCCTGCTGTTAACGACGCCTTTCGCGGTGTGGAAGGTGCATATTCGCGCGCCCTGGCAGGTATCCGCAATTGCCGGGCTGTGGGGCAGCGTGTGGGGCTGCGCTTTACGATCAACCGCAGCAACGCCGCTTCGGTGGCGATGGTGCTGGATTTGCTCGAACATGAAGATATTGACCGCATCTGCTTCTATCATCTGGTGTATTCCGGGCGCGGTGCCGCCATTCAGGAGGAAGACCTTACCGCACAGGAAACCCGTGCCGTGGTGGACTTGATCGTTGATCGCGTGTTGGACTTTGAGAGTCGCGGTTTGAAAAAAGAAGTGCTCCTCGTCGATAACCATGCCGATGGGCCGTATCTCTATCTCAAATACCGCGACAAAGATCCAGAACGCGCGGCGGCGATCTATCGTCTGCTGATGATGAGCGGCGGCAACCGCTCCGGCATGGCTTTTGCCAACGTGGACAACGAAGGCAATGTGCATCCCGATCAATTCACCCAGCACCATATTCTGGGAAATGTGCGCGAACGCGCCTTTGGTGAGATCTGGAGTGACACGACGCTGCCGCTTTTGGCAGGGCTGAAAAATCGCAAACCTTTGCTGGATGCGCGCTGTCGGGCTTGCAGCTGGCTGGAAATCTGCAACGGTAATTTCCGTGCGCGCGGCGAAGCTGTGACAGGCGATTTCTGGGGCTTCGACCCAGCCTGCTATCTGACAGACGAAGAACGTGCCCTGCCGGCGCCAGAGGTGCAGCTATGAAGATCACCAGCTGGAACACCACCAACGCTTGCAACCTTGCCTGTGCGCACTGCTACCGGGATTCTGGCGAAGCCACCGAGCGCGAGCTTTCGACCGAAGAAGGGCTGCGTCTCATCGATGAGATTGCCCGCGCCGGATTTCAGATCATGATCTTTTCCGGCGGCGAGCCGCTTCTGCGCCCGGATATCCTCGAACTCATCCGTCATGCGCGCGACTGTGGCCTGCGTCCGGTGCTCGGCAGCAACGGCACGCTGCTTTCGCTGGAAATGGCCCGCGCGCTCAAAGACGCCGGACTCATGGCGGCAGGCATCAGCCTCGACAGCCTCGATGCCGTCAAGCACGACAGGCTGCGCGGCCAGAAAGGCGCGTGGCAGGCTGCCGTCAATGGCATGATCCACTGCAAAGCCGTCGGGCTGCCGTTCCAGATCCACACCACCGTCATGGACTGGAACGCAGACGAGATCTGTGCGATCACAGATTTTGCTGTCGAAAGCGGCGCCCGCGGCCACCACATCTTTTTCCTCGTGCCGACTGGCCGCGGCGAAAAGATCGAAGGCAGCGCGCTGCCGCGCCGCGATTACGAAAACACACTGCGCCGTATTATGGAAAAAGCCAGAACCGTGCCGATCGAGATCAAGCCAACCTGCGCGCCGCAGTTCATTCGCGTCGCCGATACCGTCGGCCACAGCCAGCGTTTTCGTCAGGGCTGTCTCGCCGGCACCAGCTATTGCATCATTTCTCCGCGCGGCGACGTACAGCCGTGCGCCTATCTCGATCTGCCGCTGGGCAATGTGCGCGATCTGCCGTTTGACCGCATCTGGGCTGAGAATGAAACCCTCGCGCGCCTGCGCACGCGCGATTACAGCGGCAGCTGCGGCGACTGTCATTACAGCGATCGCTGCGGCGGCTGCCGGGCGCGCGCAGCCTACTATCATGAGGGCGACATCATGAGCGCCGACCCGCTCTGCATCTTGAACAGAGAGGGGGACGCCGATGTTTAAGCCAGATGCCATCGACTGCCAGATCCTCATGATCCTGCAGCGCGGCATCGCCATCGCTCCACGTCCTTATCTGGCGATGGCAGAGGAGATCGGCGCAGGCCTTTCAGAAGAAGAGGTCATCCGTCGCATCGCGCGCATGAAGGAGGAGCACATCATCCGCCGCATGTCCGGCTTTTTCGATTCGCGCCGGCTGGGTTATCAGTCGGTGCTCGTGGCTGTGCAGCCAGAACCCGGTCGCTTCGATGACGCTGTGCGCGCGATCAATCGCTATCCCGGCGTCACGCACAATTACGAGCGCGATCACGCGTACAGCATTTGGTTCACGCTCATCGCCATCAACCAGCCAACGCTGGAGCACATCCTCGATGAGATCGAGGCCGAGCCGAGCGTCGCAGCGATGATGCGTTTCGCCATGAGCCAGCGCTACAAGATCGATGTCACCTTCGACGTCGCCGAAGGAGGGAAACGCCATGCCGTCACCGCTGAATGAACGCGAACGCGCCATTGTCCGCGCATTGCAGCAGGAGCTGCCATTGGAGCCGGAGCCGTATCGCGTGCTCGCTGAGCGTCTCGGCATTGGCGAAGAAGAACTGCTCGCCGATATCCGCGCGCTGCAGGAAAAAGGCTGCCTCAAGCGCATCTCCATCGCACTGCGACACAAAAACGTCGGCTATAAGGTCAACGTGATGATCGTCTGGGACATCCCGGATGCGCACGTCGCCAGTGTTGGCGCTCATTTCAGCGGACACCCGGCCGTCACCCACTGTTACCTGCGCAATCCGGCGGCAGGCTTTCCCTACAATATTTACACCATGGTGCACGCCCAGAGCGAAGCAGATTACGCAGCCCTGCGCGACGATCTGTGCGCACTCGCCAGCGCCGAGCTGGGCGCAGTGCCCGCCCACGCAGAGCTGCGCAGCCTGCGCGAGCTCAAAAAGATCGGCATGAAATATTTCCTCGAATCGCCCGACGAGATCATCGAGGAATAACCGCCCACGGACCGCTCAAAACGAGCGGTCCATTTTTGTGCTTGCGTTGTAGGGAATTTTTTGTGATAATTGAAGGGAAAAAATTCCCTACAAGGAGGCGACGACAATGAGCGATTATAAAGATATTCAGGAGCTGCTTCAACAAAAGGCCGATCTGCAGGCGCGGCTCAAACTTCTGCCTTACGATGGAACGCCGGAAGTGAAGGAGCGCGATGGTAAGCGTTATTTATATGTGCGCAAGCGTGTTTTCGGCAAGCTCACCTCGGAATATGTCGATGTCTATTCGGATACCCTCTATCAGTTGCTTCTGGCAAATGCTCGTGAAGCGCGTGCGCTGAAAAAGCAGCTTCGCCACATTGAAAAAGCGTTGGCCGAGCAGGGTTACGAACAACCCGCGCTGCCTGCTGCAGTGCAGAGGAATCTCGATTTCGCCCGCGCAAATATGAAAGTCAGCATTTACGAACAAGCTGTGCTCGAGGGCGTCGCTACAACGTTTCCGCAGACCGAGGAGATCATTGATAACGGTAAGATCCACGGCGTCACCGCCAGTGACGTGCAAAAGATCCTCAATCTCAAGCACGCCTGGGAATTCATCCTTGATCCAGATGTGCTTCGCTATCCGAGCGATTATTCCATTCTCTGTCATATTGCCGGGCTCATCAATGAAGGTTTTTATGCCAATGGTGGACGTCTGCGCGGTGTGCCCGTGGCAATTGGCGGGACCAGTTATGTGCCACCGTTATCGCAGGAAGCGGATGTTCGAGAACAGCTGCTTGCAATCTGTGCAGATGAAATGCTGTCGCCGATCGCCTGCGCCATCCGGCTCTGTCTCTACGTTATGAAAGCGCAGCTTTTTAATGATGGCAACAAACGCGCAGCCATTCTTTTTGCCAATCACTTTCTCATCGCGCACGCTGCTGGGCTGCTCGTCGTGCCAGAGGCTGAGGTGTCCGAATTCAAGCGACTTCTCGTGTTATATTATGAAGATCGCGACGATGGCGCGCTTACAGTATTTATGAAAGAGCGCTGCTGGCGGTTGATGTGAAGGCAGGAACCGCCAGCTTTCAAAAGCTCAAAAAATTGAAGTTTCGAAAGTGGGAGCGCCGGCCACATCCCGTCCAATTTGGGCAGGGTCTTTGCATTTGCAAGCCTTTCTCACATGGATAAGCGCTTTGGCTATGGAAGTCAGCGGCGATTGCTGCGCTGTGCTGTAGATTGTATAATCAAATTACAATATAACGGAAGTGCTTCGCTGGCAAAACGAAAGGAGGGACACTCCATGAAAGCACATACGAAGAGAGGTTGGCGCGCGCTCGGTTTGGGCGCCCTTGCGCTGCTCCTTGTCGCAACCTTGGCAGCCGGCGGATGTTCGCCGGGACCAAGTCTGGCCACCCCAGGACCGGAAGTCTACCACATCTACGACGGCCGCGAGGGCATCCAGACGCAGGCAGAAGTGATCAATGCGTCGCGCGCTGTTGCGATCGTGGAAGATCCTGCTTATAGTGACCCGGTGACGATGATCGTCTTTGGTATGGGCCCAACGAGCCGATATATGGAGACTTATGACCATAACGGCTATGTTCTGTCAAAGCTCACCACGACGACGAAAGTGACGGCGAGTGACCGCAGAATGTTTCGCATGACTGATGAAGAAGGCAACATTTTGGCTGAAGGCGAGGGGCAGACATCCGGTCCGCTCTTTGCCGCGATGGACCCTCTCAACCCGCTCTATTCCTGTCAACTGGGTTCTGCCATCACGCCGTACTGGCTGGCGCTGCTGCAACAGAACTGAAGTGTTTTCGTCGCACAAAAAATCGCCGAACGTTTTTCACAATGAAAACGTTCGGCGATTGTTGTTTAGTAGCTGTGGATGAAGCGCCAGAGGTTGTCGCGGGTCTGGCGCAGCACGTCTTCGGTGGTCATGTGGCGGATCTCGGCGATCTCGTTGGCGATCTGGACGAGGGTGGCGGGATAATCGTCCTCGCTGACGTCGCGGCCGGTGGCCCAGCGCACGGCGTCGATGCCGTCGGTCTCAATGAGCAGACGGTCGAGCGGTGTGCGCTCGGCGACGGCGGCAACGGCTGGATCGATGGACGGAAATGGGCCGACGCTCATGTAGCAGCCGAGGGCGAGATAGTCGTCGAGATAATCCGGGCAGGAGTACCAGTGCACGTGGTAGGTGTTGGGATGGTGGCGGAGAATCTCCAGCGCTTCCTGCTCCATGCCCTTGATGTGGAGCACGACGGGACGCCCGCTGTTTATGGCGTACTTGAGCTGATCGCTAAACCATTTGCGCTGCTCGTCAAGGTCGCTGTCGCACCAGACGTTATCGAGGCCGATCTCGCCGAGGATGTCCACCGTGTTTATGGCGTTGATCATGTCAAAGCCGCCGTCGTTCTTTGGCGGCAGATGCCAGGGGTGGATGCCGCAGGAGACAAAAACGTACGGATTTGCTGCGGCCAGCTGTCGGGCGGTTTTGCATTCCTCAGGTGTGGCGGTGCTCACGATGGTGAGTACGTCGTGAGCGGCGAGAAAACGCGCGGCGAAATCTGAAAGATGGATGTGCGCGTCGCTCAAAAGATTGTCATCAAAAGTCATGCGTTTGCCTCCTCACTCAGCAGATGGTGGATGCGTGTGCGCAGATCGCCCTGGGCGTAGAGCCAGTCGCGGCTGCGATCGCGTTCGCTGATCGTGATCTCTTCGCGGATGGACGCCGGGCGACCGTTCAGCACGAGAATGCGGTCGGAAAGATAGATGGCTTCGTCGATGTCGTGGGTCACGAGAAGGGTTGTCTTGCCGAGCTGGCTGCGCATGTTCTGTAGCCAGTCCTGCATGTCACCGCGGGTGATGACGTCGAGCGCGCCGAAGGGCTCGTCGAGGAGCAGGATGTCTGCCTGGCACATGGCTGTGCGCAGAAACGCTGCGCGCTGGCGCATGCCGCCGGAGAGGGCATCTGGATAAGCGTCTTCGTAGCCGGCGAGTCCAAAGACTGGGAAGAGGGCGCGGGCGCGCTCGGCGGCTTCTTTTTTTGTGCCGTGGATGGCGCCGTAGAGACAGACGTTGTCGAGGATGCTCTTCCAGGGCAGGAGCAGATCTTCCTGCGGCATGTAGGCAAAATGCTCGCTGGTGCCGCTGATCGTGGCGCCGTCGACGCGGACGGTGCCGCCTTCTGGCGTGACGATGCCGGCGAGAACGTTCAAGATGGTGCTTTTGCCGCAGCCGGAAGGACCGAGCAGGCTCACAAATTCGCCGTCTGCGACGTCGAAGGAGAGTCCGCCGAGGATCGTCCGTCCGTCAAAGCTGACGGCAAGCTTGTCGATTTCCAGTTTCATCGTTTCACCTGATCACTGTACAAATTCGTTGGTGTACTGATCGCTGGCTGGGATGGTTTTGTCGATGAGGCCGTTTTCATGCATGAATTCGGTGTAGCCGTCCCAGACGCTGTCTTTCATAACGCCCCAGGATTCTGCGTCGCGTGCATATTCCTGAGAGAGGAAGGCCTGGCTTTCTTTGATGAAGTCGAGGTCGTATTCAGGAATGTATTCGGCGAGGATCTCGGCAGAAGCTTCTGGATTGTCGATCGCGTATTCATAGCCTTTCTTGACAGCGTTCATGAATTTCTGTACGGTTTCCGGATCGTTTTCGATCATTTCATCGTTGGTGATGATGACTGGCGTGTAGTAGTCGAGGCGTTCGTCGAGGGTGTTCAGCGGCATGTAGTTGAATTCCATGCCGTCCATACGCGCCTGAGTCAGGGCCCAGCCTTCAAATTCCCAGATCAGATCGATGCCGTTGTTGAGCTGCGCCACGCCGCTGCCGTCGGAGCCGACGATCGTGAGGGTGGATGGATCAGCGCCGGCAGCGGTCATCACTGCATCGATAACGGCCTGTTCGCTTGGGGATTGCCAGCCAGCGTAGGTTTTTCCTTCAAAATCCGCTGGCCCTTCGATGCCGGAATCCTTCAGCGCTGCAAAGCCGGAGGTGTTGTGCTGGATGACGGTGGCGATCGCCTTGATCGGCATTGGTTCTTCGCCAGTGAGGGCGTAGGTCACATCTTCCTGGTAGCTGACGCCGAACTCCCCTTTGCCAGCAGCAACGAGGGCTGCGGAGGTGTTGTTGTCGCCAGGCTCGATAATGTTGACAGCCAGGCCTTCGTCTGCGAAGTAGCCTTCTTCCTGCGCTACATAGATGCCGGTGTGGTTTGTGTTCGGGGTATAGTCTAAGATCAGCGTGACTTCCTGGAGATTTTCGCCAGAAGCGCTGGCAGCGCTTGTGGAAGCCGCATTGTCATTTCCGCCGCCGCAGCCGGTCAGTCCCACAGCCAGCGCAGCGACACAGAGCATCGATACAATTTTTTTCTTCATTTTTTCATTCTCCTTACTATTTAGATACAGTGTGATGCGGGCAGAGCCAGCGTTTTGCCAGGCTGACCGCACCGTTTAAGAGCAGGCTCACGACGACCACGACGACCACCGTTGCGAAAACCTTGTCCAGCATGTAGCCGTTTTTCACGCGCAGCATATAGTAGCCCAGCCCCGCCGAGGACGAGATCCATTCGCCAACGATCGCACCACCAACGCAGTACGTCGCCGCGACCTTGAGCCCGCTGAAGAGGCTCGGCGCTGCTGCTGGGATCTTCACCATCGTGTAGATCTGGCGCGTCGAAGCGCGGAAGCTTTTGAGCAGATTCACCTGTTTCGGATTCACCTGCGCCAGGCCGTCGGCGAAGGAAATGGCGATCGGAAAATAGCACATAAAGATGACGATCAACACCTTCGGCGCCATGCCAAAGCCCAGCCAGATGCTGAAAAGTGGCGCCAATACCATCACCGGCACCGTCTGCGTGACGACCAGATGCGGATAGACGCTGTGACGGAACGTTTTCGAGAGATCCATGAGGATCGCCGTCAGCATCGCAAAAGCCAGCGCGATCACCAGCCCGATCACCGCTTCTTCCAGCGTCACCAGTGTGTGCATCGCCAGCTCGCTGCGGTTTTCCGCCAGCGCTTCCAGGATCTTCGTCGGCGCCGGCAGAATGTACAGCGGCACGTCGAAAATACGCACGCAGGCTTCCCAGAGCACGATCACACCGATCGCCACCAGCACAGGCGTCCAAATCGCTCGATTTTTCAGCAAACCTCCCACTCCTTCCATAAAAAATGCCACATCATATCGGGCGAGATACGATGTGGCAGCCTGTGACTGTATGATCCCTACGACGGCATTATCCGACAGGTTCAATGGGTCGAAGCCGCGCGGCAGTGGACAGCGGGCTTCCTCTCAGGTTGTCTGGGAACCTCCCCGTTATGATAGTAGTTTCAGTATATCGCGCCAGCGCGTCGCCGTCAACCGCTCGCTGCCCTTGGCGTGCGGAAGTTTTTCCTTGCAAAAGCCAGCGAAACAGCGTATTATAGAAACTGAACAAAGTTCAGCTTCTGTGGCTGATCGTGCCTTTAGAATAAGGAGGCGTTTATGAACACCCAGATCACCTCTGCCGAGGAAATCCTCAAAGCCGCGCAAAAGATCTTGCTCGAGCATGGCGCCAGCGCGCTCAACATGCGCGCAGTGGCGGCAGCCTGCGGCGTTTCCGTCGGCTCCATCTATAATTATTTCCCGTCCAAAAGCGCGCTCATCGGCGCCACCATTGAAAGCGTCTGGACAGAGATCTTTCGCCCCTTCACCAGCCGCTGCTACACCAGCTTCGACGATGCCGCCACCGCGCTGCTCGCGGCGCTGGCCGACGGCGAAGGGCGCTATCCTGGATTTTTTTCGCTGCACGCGCTTTCCTTCGCCAGCGGCGACAAAGCCGAAGGACGCGCGCGCATGGCGCAGCATTTCAGCGCCTTGCACGGAAAATTGGTGGAAGCGCTGGAAAACGACACGCGCATCCGCGCCGGCGTTTTCGACGGCGACCTGTCGCGCGGGAGCTTTGCGCGCTACGTGATGTCGCTGGCCATTTCTCAGCAGATCCATCCCGGCGGCAGCAGCGCCGCGCTCTTGGCGATGATCCGCAACTGTATTTATTGAAGAGAACCCGCCCGTCGGGTTTTATTTTGAACGAAACTGAACAAAGTTCAGCTTCCGCAGCTGAACGCACCTTTGACATTTGAGAATGGAGGGCTCGCAATGGTTAAAAAGAGAACCTTATTGTTTCTGGCAGCGCTTGTTTGGCTCGCCGCCGGCGTTAACATCATGCGCATCGGCGTCATCGCTTACAGCGGTCATCTCACGCTTTTGGCAGCCGCCGGTTCCGTCGTCGTCTTCGTGCTTTTTTGGCGCATGTTCCGCGGCCTTGTCGGCAAACACACCGGCCGCATCCATGATTTTGCCGAAGAGCGTCAGTTTTTCTGGCGATTTTTCGACGCCCGCTCCTTCGCCATTATGGCCGTGATGATGACAGGCGGCATCACCATCCGCGTCATGCATCTTGCGCCGGATGCGTTCATCGCCATTTTCTACACCGGCCTCGGCACAGCGCTGGCCCTCGCCGGCCTCGCCTTTGGCTGCCAGTTTTTCCGCTACAAGGAGCATAGCTGAGCGTGTCCTTTAGGGCTGCAAAGAGCGTAGCTGAGCGCAGTTTTAGACTGGTGAATAGAACTCACAGGATTTTACAGGGACCTCACCGAAAAGGCGAGGTCCTTCTCTTTTCATTTAGGAATTCTCTATGGTATAATATGCATAAGTTTTTGACCTGATTTTTAGGGAAAGCAGCGGTTTAGAAAAACACCATGAAAAGGAAGAAAACGATATGCTGACGATCGCCTTATGTGATGACGAGCCATTTTGGCGCGAAAAAATAGCGGCCTATCTTGCTGCGCGGGATGATTTTGCCTGCGCCCTGAGCTGTTATGACAGCGGCGAGGCTTTGATTACAGCCTGCCAACAGGAAGCGCTTCATTTCGACGCCTTTTTTCTCGACATGGAAATGCCGGGATTAAGCGGCCTAGAAACTGCAAGAGCCTTGCGGGAAATGGGCAGTGAGGCTGTCATTGTGTTCGTGACCGGGTATAGTGAATACGCCATCGAAGGGTATGAAGTGGCTGCCTTTGCGTACTTGCTCAAGCCGAGTCTGGGCGAAAAATTACCGCGCGTCGTTTCTGCGCTGGTTGAAAAACTGGCCCGTCAACAGACCAATATTGTTGTCAAAACGAACCAGGGCGCGCTCACCCTTGACCCACAGACCATCCTTTTCTGTGAAAAATCCGGACATTATATTGCCGTGCACACAGAGCAGACCGTCTACAAAACGCGCATGTCCATGGCGGCGATTGAAAATCTGCTGCCGTCAGAACAGTTTGTGCGCTGTCACAGTGGGTTTGTGGTCAATCTCGCGCAGGTGCGAAATCTTAAAGAGAAAAAAGTGATCCTGCAAAGGTCGGGCCTGGAAGTGCCCGTCGGCAGAAGCTTCAAGGACGACCTTCGCAAAGCGTGGACCCGATATTTGAAAAAGGAGGCTGGGCTATGATGGTAAGTGAAATTGTTCTGGCAGGCTCTGCTCTTGCCGATGCCCTGGTGTTTTTTCTGATTTTTGACGCCTTCTTTGAAAGAAAATCGTATCTTTCCAAGGCCTTGTATGGCTGCGGTTTTCTGGCGCTGGCGCTCTGCATCACACTGAGCAACACCCTGCTGTTGTTCTCCTTTGCCAACGCCCTTGTGATGATTTTGGCGGCAAGCGTTTGTGCCGGGGCCTTGTATGACGAAAAATGGGTTAAAAAACTTTTGATCAGTTTTTTAAGCGGCACCTTTATAGGCGCCGTTGAGATTGTTGTGCTGTTTTTGATAGCCGTGAGCTTTTCTCTCAGCGTCAGCGATATCATCCATATACAAGCCTATCAGATGCTCGGCATTATCGTTTCCAAATGGATGTCTGTAGCAATCTGTATCGCTATTCATTCTAAAATATCCAGGCGCAGGCAGTCTGTCGGCAAAATATACTGGCTTCTTTTCCTGGTGCTGGTGACCAGCACTATTGTGGCGGTATTCTTGCTGTTCAAGCTCAATTATGAAATAGAAACCACCGCCTACAATAGTGCGGCTGTGATTGCTTCGCTGGGCCTTTTGCTGGGGACGCTCTTTGTGCTCTATCTCTATGAGCGGCAAATCACACAAAACGCGCGCATTCTGGAGCAGGAGCAGTACGAGCAGCACATGAAAGCGCAGCTCAAGCATCTGGAAGATATTCTTGCCCAACAAAACGAACTGAGGAAATTCAGGCATGATCTTACCAATAAACTGAGCGCCTTACAAGGCTATTTGCAGGCAAACGACCTTGCAGGAGGCCTCGCCTATCTGGATACTTTGGCAAGCGATTTTTCCAACTTGGTGCCTGTTTTTAACACCGGCAACATCGCCTTGGATGCCATCCTGGGCACCAAAAAAGCCCTGGCGGAGAGCAAAGGCATTCTGTTTGAAACAGAAATTCTCCTGGCGAAAAAGCTGCCGCTGCAGCCGGAGGATACCTGTGTGATCTTCGGCAACGCTCTGGACAATGCCATCGAAGGCTGTGCGCGCGTCCACGACCGGCCGCAGCGCATCGCCCTCGCCCTCGTTCAGGTGAAAGACCACATCCTCTGCGAGCTCACCAACACAGCCATAGAGCAAGCGACCTCCACCGAGACAACCTCGAAAAAAGATACCCTAAACCATGGCTTTGGCCTCACCAACCTCACAGACTCCCTGGCAAAATATGGCAGCAGCCCCGAAATCGTGTGGGAAAACGGCACATTTTCTCTGAGCTTTACGCTGTATATCGATCATGAATAGCAAAAAAACACCGTGAAAGACATCGTGGTAAATTTCTTTCACGGTGTTTTTTTGATGAAAACCTGTCGTTTGCGGCCACCCTATTGTCAGCAAGAATTTTGCCAGCTATACTGAAAAAACAGAAAAGAGTGTGAAAATTCATGAAACCACTTGCGGATATCACAGCAGCTCAGCTCCAGGAAATGGGCATTGTTCGCCAAGAAGAGATTGCTGTTTACAGATATGGTTTTGATGCACTGTTTACAGCGCTGCTACAAATGGCAAGCATCTTCTGTCTGGCATTAGTGGTGGGAAATTTCTTTGAGACGTTTTTGTTTTTTCTCGCCTTTATCCCGCTTCGCATTTATGCAGGCGGCTATCACGCCGGTACACGTTTAAATTGTTATCTGCTCTCACTGGCAAATTATGGTTTATTTTCACTGGCGCTGCTGTTTGTTCCCGGCGCGTTCTATTCCCCGCTCATCTTGTGCGGCTGTGTTTTCTCTGGTGTGATCATTTTGACCTATGCGCCCATTGTTCATGCGAATAGAAAGGCGAGCGAAGCCAGCAAGAAGCACTATCGCAGAGTCAGCCTTGTGATAGGCAGCATAGAGATCATCGTGTTACTAACACTGCAAGTCATCTTTAAGGATAATCCACTCATCTTTGCCTTTTTCCTGGGCATGATCAGCGAAACCTTATCCATGCTTGCGGTGAAAATAAAAGAAAGGTGTGAACAACAATGGTTAAACTGAGAAGATGGAAAGAGGAAATCCTTATGAAAGCAGGTGTGTTGTTGGCTGCAATTGGGGTATTTGCCGCATCACTTGCTGCAAATGGTGCTTGTGTGTTTCCTTTCTTTGAACCGGAACAGCCGGAGGAGCTGGAAAAGTAAAAATAGAATTTTAGAAAGGACGAAATAGAATGAAGAGATTAAAAACATTATCTGTTTTCGCAATATTTGTATTCAGTACATTTTTTTCTCAAGCTGCTTTCGCTAACACTGAAGCCGTAAATGATAATGGTCAGGATTTATATATGCAAGAAAGAGCTGATGTAATTGCAGATTATTTGGAAGAGAAGATTAATAGCGATGGTGTAATAGGAGACGATAGTTCAGAATTTTTCGCGCAACATCCTGAATACATTGTCAAAGATTTTTCGAATAACCAATCAGTAGATGTGGTAGAAACGCGCACATTACATTTTGATCAAGCTAGTAAACTCAAGAGAGATTTGAACACTACTTCTGATGCCGAGCTTATTGGAGTGGAAGTGATATTCTATTCCAATGGTGACTATATAATCAGTGAACTGAAACGAAAAGAGATTTCGCCAGATGCACAGGAAAATGTTCAAAGTGAAATTGTTCCAAAAATACGAAATTACGTTTTAGGACAAAATACACATCATATATATAATACTGTAGGTCAATATGTTGGCAGAACCTACGTACAGGCTACTTTTTGGTATGACGGTACAAACGTAGATTATGCTAGCAGCATGGGAGCAAATACAAGATGCTTATTAGGAAATTATAGTGTATCGCCTTCAGGTTCAGGGTACCCTGCTATAACACATCCACCAGAGTATAATAATCAAATATGCAGAGCATCGTATACAACTTTTTGGTACAAGATGATGCCAACCTACGAACAATTAGCTCTCGTTGATATTAATAGAGTGTCTTGTAACCATCAAGGAAAAATATTTACAACTAGTCCATTGACGGCTGGATAAATTTTAAAACCATCTATTAGAAAGATAATTCATAAGGAGGTTGTCATGAAAAAATTAATTATAGGATGTATGATAATCGTGCTATGTGTTTTTGGTGGCGCGATGATTTATACTCCTTCACCAGATGATAGCTATCCGACAGATTATACGATGAAAGAATATTCTGAGCACATTCAAAAGAACAGAAACTTGATTGTTGATACATTAGAAGCTATTAATAAACCAACGCTAAAAGAAACACTTCAGGTCTATGAAAGGGAATCAAAGAGCATTGATTTTTATCCACTGGCCATTGATACGATTGAAGATGCTGAAACACAATTTATTGAAGATGATCGACTGTTTATCTTGCAAAAATGGCGTACGAAACGGTTTATGGAAAAACACTACTCTAACTCTCTAGAATATCAACGACAATTTGAAGAGGCTGCCTATCAAGCTGCAGAAGAAGGTGAATACCCAAAGGACTATTCTGCAGAATCATACACTTATAAAGATGGTAGTGTAATACAATTTAATGGTGGCGGAATGAGTGTTGAGTATGTGGAGTAAATCTGTAGTGAATATTTTGGGATATTGCCTAACGGGAGAATCTTGAGATTATGTGAACAAATATCGATAAGAATGCCATAGATAATAAAATAGTAGGAGGAGAAAATTATATGTTACTAGGAAAGAAATATTGGCAGAAGTTCATAGCAATTATGGTTATATTTGCAGTTGCTTTTCCAACTAATGCTACAGCAGTTTTAGCTGCTGAAAATACTAACGCAAACTATACTGTAAAAATAGATGATAACGTAACAATTAATCATGAGCAAATTAATGAAGAAGAGGGTAATTTGACTTTTGAATATAAGAACCCTAATGATGATTTTACGATTCACTATAATAATTCTGGAAACAAAGATTATTATTCAGAAACTTATGATAAGGATGGCAATATTTTATATAAAGTTATTCAAGAAGGAAATAGTTTGATTTGCTATGATATTGACGGCAATGTTTTAGGAAAAACGACCTTTTCATCTGAAAAAATAAGTTCCGGAATAGAGCAAAGCGCTATTAGCCCACTTGCGTATATATGGGATGATGAATTGGCTTGGGTTAGCGGGGACACGGAAATTTATAATTTTTCATTGAAGCTTGTTATTACCATAATTTCAGCAGCGATCACAGCTTCATATGGAATCCCTGGCATGATAGTAGATAAAGCCATTACGACACTTGCAGAACAAATTATAGACAATGCGATTCCTATCATTTATTATGATGGCGATGGGATACAGGATTTAGTATTATCCGTGTGAATGTAGACTTTTACAGATATGGACACTATAATGGATTTATGCAAAATTACAATAAGGTGATTCCGAATCATTGACTGAAATTTATTTGTAAAGGTGATGGAATTACCGTGGAGTAAGATTTAAACGAAGGACATCGTATTAAACAAAAAGTCAGATACTGTTTACGCAGTGTTTGGCTTTTTGTTTCGAGGTGTGTACAATAGCTGATTGAGAAGTATGTAATAGAAAAGAGCACCATGAGAAAATTAGGTTGACATAGAGGGCTTCGAAATGTATGATTTGTCTTTTAAATTTTGGTATCCAACTGTTCCAAACCTGGGCAGGCATAATATAGATCATTTCAGCATGTTTACATGGCGACCAATTCTTTTTGAATTTGCAACAAACTATATAATGCATTTTGTTATAGTTTTTCTTGCGAGCTTGATAACATATAAATATTTTTTCGCATAAATCCAGCTTGAAAAATCATCTTTGCGTAAAGTTATTGGTGATTGTTAGCGGGACAGCATGCCTCTTTTTAGGTCTTATTATCTTAGCGGTTATTTTAAACAAAGTGACGAGCTTATCTCTGTGAGCAGTTTACTGCAAAGAAACAGGCTGTCGCTCATTTCCCGCGCGCTTCCTTTTTCAGCCGGCGTTTTTCGGCGCGGCTGGTGACGACGTGGCGGATGGCGGCGATGGGGTGGATGTAGAGCATGCGCGGCGCGCTGTAGCGCATGACGGTGCGGATGGCTTCGCGCATTTCCGGTTTGTAGCAGTGGACGCGGCAGTTGGAGCAGAAGGTTTTTGTTTCCATAAACGGGCAGTGGTCGCTGCGCTCTGCGGCGTAGCGCGATAGCCGAGCACATTCCTCGCAGAGCGCGCCCTTCGGCGTGTTGTGATGACGGTTGCAGTAGAGCGCGATCATCTCATGCACCATTGCTTTTTCGCGCTCACATTTTTTGGCGAGATCTGGCATCGATCTTCCTCCTTCGTGCGAGAATTTCCTGCTCCCAGTATAAGCGAACGCCGCCGCCGGTTGCAAGCAGGAAAATAAGTGAAGAAGTGTGTTCACTTTTCTTCGGTTTTGCTCACTTACTAGCGAATAAGTGAAGAGAAACGTTTGAGTTTCTTAGGTTTTGTTCACTTATCGGCGAATAAGTGAACAAATCTGTTCGTTTTTCTTAGATTCTCTTCACTTATTGGCGCGTCCTGACCACAGCCCCTTGAGTGCGGCGCGCATCTCTGGTATGCTGTAGGAAAGTGCAGCGGAGTATGACGACCCTTGGAGGTGTCTGATATGTTAGGAGAAAAATTAATGAAGGTGATCGGCGAAGGGCGCGACAATCGTCCGGCGGCGGTCATCATTGACCCGATGACGGGCGTGCCGGATTTTGACCGCTATCGTCCGATGGAAAGCGAACTGCCGCAACAGCAGCCGACGGCGGAGCTGATCCAGTACGAGGTCGCTGGCGAAAGCGTCGACGATGTGCTGGCGCGGGTGATCGCAGCGCACGATGATGCGGCGCAGAGTGAAGGAGAATGAGCATGGAAGCATTTGAGTATCAATTACCGACAAAAATCGTCTTCGGCGTAGGACGCTACGCGGAGACGGGCGCGCTTTGCGCGGCCATTGGCAAAAAGGTGCTGCTGCATTATGGCGGCGGCTCGATCAAGAAGAGCGGGCTCTACGATCGTGTGAAGAAATCCCTCGCAGACGCTGGCTGCAGCGTTGTGGAGCTGGGCGGCGTGCAGCCAAATCCGCGTCTGGCGCTTGTGCGCGAAGGGATCGCGCTGTGCAAACGCGAGGGCGTGGAGATGATCCTTGCCGTCGGTGGCGGCAGCGTCATCGATTCGGCGAAGGGGATCGCTGCCGGTGTCTGCTACGACGGCGATGTCTGGGATTGCTACACGGGCAAAGCACCGGTCGCTGCGGCGCTGCCCCTTGGCGTTGTGCTGACGATCCCGGCAGCTGGCAGCGAATGCTCGGATGTCAGCGTTGTCACGCGTCCAGACAGCCACGACAAGCGCAGCTTCCACGCTGCCGCAGTGACGCCGCGTTTTGCGATCATTGCGCCGGATGTGTTCACCACGCTGCCGCGCAATCAGATCGCCAACGCGACGGTCGATGTCATCAGCCACGTGATGGAGCGCTTTTTCAGCGACAGCAGCCACGTCACTCTCACCGACCGACTCTGCATTGCCACCATGGAAACAGCCATGCAGCTCGGCCTCTGGCTCTACGATCATCCGGACGATCTCGACGCCTGGGCGGAATTTGCGCTCACAGCCAACATCGCCCACAATGGCGTGCTCGGCCAGGGCCGCGTGGAGGACTGGGGCGCGCACGGGATCGGCCACGAGCTCAGCGCGTTTTACGATGTTGCCCACGGCGCCAGCCTCGCCATCGCCATTCCTGCCTGGATGCGTTACGCCGTCAGCCGCAAGCCGGCGCGGCTCGTGCAATTTGCCCGCGAGATCATGCACATTTACAGCCAGGACAAAGCGCAGGCCGTCGAACAGGCTGTGAGCGACTTTGAAGCGTTCTGCCGCAGACTCGGCCTGGCTACTCGCCTCAGCGCTGCCGGACTTGCCGATGCAGATCTTGCCGCCATGGCGAAAAGCGTTGTCAAATACCGCAGTCGTGGTAATTATCTCAAGCTGCAGGAAGAAGACTGCTTGCGCATTTACGAACTTGCGCTATAATAGTATATTAGAACGTTCCAAACAGGCGGACCCTTAGCGGCCCGCCCGTTTTATGAAGGGAGAGAGCTGCGTGTCTCGCGCGTCCGAACAAAAGAATTCCTATTTCCACAGTTTTTTGCTGCTCATGACCGCCACCATCTGGGGCGTTGCCTTTGTTGCCCAGAGCGTCGGCATGGATCATGTCGGGCCGATCACGTTCGTTGCGGCGCGCAATGTTGTCGCTGTTGTTGCGCTGATCCCGGTGCTTTTTTATTTCAACCATCGCAATGCGCGTAAAAATGTGGCGCGCCCAGCTTGCGACCGCCGCACCTTCTGGACTGGCGGCATCCTCTGCGGCACGCTGCTTTTCGGCGGTATGGTCACTCAACAGATCGGCCTTGTCTATACCACCGTCGGCAAAGCCGGCTTTATCACCACGACCTACGTGGTGCTCGTGCCACTGCTTGGCATCATCCTCGGCCGCAAGATTGGCCTGCGCATGTGGCTGGCGGTGCTGTTGGCGCTGGCGGGACTTTATTTTCTCTGTGTCAAGCAGGGAGAATTTTCCATCGGTCTCGGTGATTCCATTGTGCTGCTCTGCGCGTTTTTCTACACCATTCAGATCACCTGCGTCGATTATTATGTGCAGAAAATCGATAGCATCCAGCTCAATTTCATGCAGATGGCCGTCTGTGCCGTGCTCGGCAGCATCAGTGCCGTGATTTTTGAGGACCCAAGCTGGCCGAACCTTCTCGCGGCCGCTCTGCCGATCCTCTACGCCGGTGTCTGCTCCAGCACCATGGGCTTTACCTTCCAGACCGTCGCACAGGAACGCGTGTCGCCAACCGTGGCCAGCCTGATCATGAGCCTGGAAAGCTGCATTTCTGCCATCGCCGGCTGGGCGCTGCTGGGGCAGGTGCTCAACGGACGCGAGCTGGCCGGCTGTGTGCTCATGTTCTGCGGCATCGTCCTCAGCCAGCTGCCGGAGAAAATAGGAAAAAGGTAGCGAATTTTCACTGTGATAAGAAAACGTCCATCTCGGATCGATGCCGAGATGGACGTTTTATCATTTCTGCTTCTTTTTTTCTTTCTTCTTGCCGTCTTTTTTCTTTTCTTTCGGCGGTTTCTGTGCTTTTTTCTTGTCGGCTTTCTTCTTCGCTGGCGGCTCTTCGTCGTCGTCGATCTCGTCGTTGCAGCCAAATTCGTCGATGAGGCGCTGGATGACGCTCATCTGAGCCTCGCTGCTTTCGCGCATCATCTGGCTGTAGAGCCGCAGAGCGCGCAGGGTCTGTGGGCTGTCGTCTTCGCCGAGACGTTCGTTGAGCTGGACGACGTTATAGAAGGTGTCGCAGTAGATGCTCAGACGCTGGTTGAGCCGGCGGATGCGCAGATATTGCTGGGCGAGCTGGTAATCGGCGAGGGGGCTGAAAAATTCGAAGAGGTAGCGGCTCGTTTTGCAGAGGCTGCGCAAATGCTCAATGGCGTTCAGGTCGTTGAAATTGGTGGCGCAGATGGCATCGAGCACGAGACGGTAACGGTGGCTGAGCTGTTCGCGCACAAGGATTTCGAGAGGGGCGTGCTCTGTGGCCGTCATGAGAGCGGCGATGGTCTGGTGCAGCGCTTCGTTGTAATCCTGCTCGCTGTCCTCGCGGCTGAGGTGATCGCAAAGTGTCATGAGGGCATCATTTTGTTCGACGACCATGGCGTCGGCGAGCACTGCGAGCTCGAGCTTGCGGGAGTTGTGGATGGTTTTGAGAATGGCGCTCAGGGCGCGCAATTCTTCGAGGTCGTCGTAAAGGGAGAGGTAGAGGCGCTCGGCCTTGCGGAAAGGCTTGTCGCTGCAGTAAGGCTCGATGAATTCAAGCAGGGCGTACTGGCTGCGCAGCGCAATACGCAGGGCGCTCAGGGCGTCGCTGTCGTCGGGGTCGTCGAGGAAAGTATCGCGGGCTTTGATGATCTGCTTGTGCTGGCGCTCGATGAGGGTGGCGATGCCGACGCCGACAGGAACGCTGAAAAGGTCGAGGGTTTTCATCTGGTCGAAGTTGATGCCGGCGATGCGGATGGCGCGTTCCGGCGCGTGTGGCGGCAGATAGAGCATTTCGCCGCAGCCTTTTTTGAAATGCACGTCGAGACCGGTCATGGCGCGCACCCAATCGCTGAGATAAGGTTCGTGGCCGACGATGACGAGGGTGTCGCCGTGGCGGTGGTTGCGGATGGCGTCGGCAAAGGCGTCGATGTCACCATCTTCCAGGAAAGGCTGGATTTCTGGTGAAACATGGGGCATGTAGCGGCAGAGCACTTCGGCGGTCTGGAGCGCGCGGGTCTTTGGCGAAGTCCAAACCTCGCAGCTTGCTTTGGCGTTGAGATAGCGCGCCAGAGAGGGATACGCGTTTTCCAGGCGTTCGCGGCCGGCGGGCGTGAGAGCGCGGCGAAAATCGCTGCCGTCGGTGGAGCTGGCTTCGGCCTGGCCGTGGCGGATGAGAATGAGACGCATGGGGATTCCTTCTTTCTGTGTGTCGTTGTGCGGATGTATTGCTTTCAGTATAGCATTTTTGCAGCGGTGAGAAAAGAATCGCGCGGTGGCGGCGAGCGAGAAAAAATTTTCTGGAAATTGGTGAAAATTTATCGCAAATATTAGACGAATTATTTGTGATTTTCCGCCATATTTGTTATACTAAATTGATAGACAGGGAAGCTGTGTCAAATGTTGTTAGGACACATCAAAGCGAATGTACAACCACTTGATAGGTGCATTGGCAAAGGAGACATGCCCGTGTCTGCTTGCAAAAAATTTTCCAAAGATAAGGAAGGTGTCCCATGAAAATTCATTTATTTACTCAATGCATGGTGGATATGTTTTATCCACAGGTCGGCATTGCTGCGGTCGAGGTGCTCGAACGTCTCGGCTGCGATATTACCGTGCCAAAGAAACAGGTCTGCTGCGGCCAGCCGCTGATCAACTCCGGCTATGTCAAAGCTTCCAAGGCGTCGATCAAAAACACGATCGAAGCGTTTGAAGATGCAGAGACCATCGTCAGCCTCTCCGGCTCCTGCGCTTTCGCAATGAAGCACGAGTACATGAAGATCCTTGCTGACGAACCACAGTGGGCGATCCGCGCACAGCGTGTTGCAGACCGTCTCTACGAATTCACCGATTTCATCGTCAATGTCCTTGGCGTGACCGATGTTGGTGCGACCCTGAACAAAAAGGTCACATTCCACAAATCCTGCCACGCTACCCGTCTGCTCGGCGTTAAGGAACCACCGCTGATTCTCCTGCAGAATGTTCACGGCCTTGAATACGTTGAAATGGAAAAGGCTGACCGTTGCTGCGGTTTCGGCGGGACCTTCTCCGTCAAACAGCCTGACATTTCTGAGCAGATCGTTGCTGAAAAAGCGCAGACTGTCATCGACAGCGGCGCCGACATTCTCTGCGGCGCAGACCAGGCCTGCCTGATGAACATCGCTGGTCGTCTTGACCGTATGCGCGACAGAGGCGAGCTGACCCGTGACATCAAGGTCATGCACATCGCCGAGATCCTCAACTGCCGCTAAAAAATAAGGGGGAAATACTATGGCAATTCTCTACAAACTGGACGGCAAAGAGCAGAGCTTCCAGGACCGCGTTAAAGATTGCATCGCGGATGATTTTAAGCATAACGCCATCACCACCGCGACGGATGTTTTCTACAGCAAGCGCGCTGCCCTCGTCGATGAAGTACCGGAATGGGAAGATCTGCGCGAAGAAGCACGTCGCATCCGCAACCACGTTCTCGACAATCTCGACTATTACCTGGCCCAGTTCGCTGAAAATGCTGAAAAAGCTGGTTCCCACGTTTATTTCGCACAGACCGACAAAGAAGCTGTGCAGCAGGTCATCGAGATCTTCGAAAACCGTGGCGCTCAGAAAATGGTAAAGAGCAAATCCATGGTCTCCGAAGAAATCGACATCAACCATGCTCTGATCGATCATGGCGTTGAAGTGTTCGAAACCGACCTTGCTGAGATCATCCTGCAGCTGAACGACTGGAACCCACCAAGCCACATCGTTGTGCCAGCGCTGCACCTCGACCGCGTGGCCATTCGTGACGTCTTCCATCGTTACGGCTACACCGGCGACGAAGACCCAACCCGCGAAACCAAGTTCATCCGTGGCTTCATCCGCGAAAAATTCCTCAACGCCGACGTTGGTATGACCGGCTGCAACTTTGGTGTTGCTGAGACCGGTACCTGCACCCTCGTTACTAATGAAGGGAATGGTCGTATGACCACCTCCGTTCCAAACACCCAGATCATCCTCATGGGTATGGAACGTATCGTCCCAAGCTTCGAAGCCCTCGACGTTATGATGAGCCTGCTCGTTCGCAGCTCCGTCGGCTCCAAGATCACTTCTTACTTCTCCATGACCACTGGTCCTCGCAAGGCTGACGAAGTCGATGGTCCTGAAGAACAGCACATCATCATCATCGACAACGGCCGTTCCAAGATCCTGGCCAGCGAATTCCGCGATATGCTCCGTTGCATCCGTTGCGGCGCCTGCCTCAACATCTGCCCAGTCTATCGCCACATCACCGGCCATGGCTACGGCTCCATCTATCCGGGCCCAATGGGCGTTGTCCTCACTCCGCTGCTCGTTGGTTACGACAAAGCGGGTTCCCTGCCATGGGCATCCACCCTTTGCGGCGCCTGCAGCGATCACTGCCCTGTCAAGATTCCACTGCATGAGCTCATCCTTCGCCATCGCCAGATCCTCGTTGAAGAAGAAGGCTACGGCAAGGGCATGCAGGATTTCGTTTTCACCGCAGCCGGCACCGCGCTTGCGCATGAAAAGCTCTTCGACCTCGGTACCAAGGTTGGCGCGCGTGTCATGCCTTTCCTCGCCAAGGACCGCAAGTCCCTCAAGGAAGACGTCAAGATCCCTGTGCTCAAAAACTGGACCCAGTCCCGCGACATGGACACCCTGTCCAAGGAAAAATTCCGCGACTGGTTCAAGAAGCACGAAGCAGAAAAGAAAGGCGGGAAGTAATCCATGTTAAACGAACAGCATAAACAAGCATTTTTGCACAACGTTTCTCTCGCCCTCGGCCGTAACGAAGTGCCAAAAGCCATCGAAGCTTACGATTTCACCAAAGGTCCACAGCACCACGTCATGAGCGAAGTGCAGACCCACGAAGAATGCGTTGAACGCTTCAAAGTAGAATGCGACAAGCTCGCCATTCCTTACACCGAATGCGCACCAAAGGATGTTAAGAAAGTTGTTCTCGACGTCATCAAAGATTACGGCGGCGGCAAGATCGTCTGCCCAATGGTGCCACAGATGGACGAATTCGGTCTGAACAAAGCCTTCGAAGACGCTGAAGGCAAAGACGGCCTCACCTTCGTAAAGTGGGACGCTTCCAAGGGCCGCGAATACAATATCAATAACGCTCAGGATGCCAACATCGGTATCACCTTCCCACTCATGGGCATCGCTGAAACCGCAACCCTCGTGCAGCCAATGACCTCCGGCTCCGGCCGCAGCGTTGGCCTTTTGCCGATCACCCACGTTGCCATCCTGCGCAAGAGCACCATCAAACGCCGCATGGGCGATACCATGGTTGAGCTGCGCAAGATGTATCAGAAGGATCCAGCAGGATTCCCAAGCGCGATCGTTCATATTTCCGGCCCATCCTCCACGTCCGACATCGAACTCGTTCGTGTCGTTGGGGTACACGGCCCTGTGAACATCACCTACGTGATCGTGAACGACTAAGCGCCGCAGTGAGGAGTTAGCCGCTTTGCGGCCGATCTCGCTTCGCTTGATCGGAGTGAGGAGTTAGGAGTTTCTCAAAAATTAACCGTCGCTGTTTTCTCATAAACCTTGAGAGAACAGCGACGGTTTTGTTTTTTGTCAAAAAATCGCAGACAAAAAAGGTGACAATCGAAATGAAACATTACGATTGTCACCTTCATTTTCAACTCCTCACTGAATGCGAGCGGAGCGATGCGTTCCCGCGAAGCGGCTCACTCCTCACTCACGAATCAGCGCGTGATCGTGACCACTCTTGTGTTGCCGTCCCAGACAACGCTGGCGCCGAGAGATTCTGCAATAACGCGGGCAGGGACCATGGTGCGTCCGCCGATAGAGGTTGCCGGCACGTCGATCTCCTTGGTGTGGGAGAGCACGAAATTGATGGCAGCCTGCGAGGTTGGATTGGCTTCATACACCTGGAACAGCGTGTAGTCTGCGCAGAACAGCGTTTTCTGATCGAGCACGAGGCTCATGATGCGGTTGGTCTGTGGATCGTAGCCGGAGACCGTGCGGGTGTCTGCAAAATATTCCACCTGAGCGCCGAGGGCTTCAAAGATCGCGCGCAATGGCACCATCGTGCGTCCGTCCTGGATCACTGGTGGCTGGTCGGTGCTGAGATATTGGCCGTTGACAAAAACCTGGATATCTGCAGCGGCAGCATCCTCTGGCTGTGCAGCCGGCAGGATCACTGAGAAAGCGAGCACAAAAAGCATCAGCAGGCTCGCCAGAGTTTTCTTATGATTCATCAGGGTCATCTCCTTTTTTTCATTCAATCATCTTACCTATTATACCGTGAAATCCACGCCGAAAAAAGGACAAGGCAGTAACAATTAAGCGACAGTGTAGAAAAAATCCCTGTAAAAAGAAAAGATCTGACGTCGAAATCTGCGTCAGATCTTTTAGTGGTTAAGCGCAAATGGCGTCCTCTGGCAGCGCCTTAAGCGGCAGCGGACTCATGCTGCGCAGGCTCACACCAAGCGTGGAGAGATTGTGCAGGGTGGCAGAAGTGGCTGGCGAGAGGATCCCGGCCACGCCGAGCGCAAGGAGCGCCCCGTTGAACCCGATGACAAAGCGGTAATTCGACTGAATGCGGCGCGTCAATCCCATCGCGATCTGGCGCAGCTTCACAAGCTCCCAGAGGCTGTCGGCAGCGATGGTCACATCGGCGATCTCGCGCGCAATGGCGGCGCCGTCGCTGATGGCGATGCCGCAATCTGCTTCGGAGAGCGCCGGAGAATCGTTGATGCCATCGCCGACCATGATCACCGTGTGACCATTGGCGCGGCTTTCTGCCACAAAGCGCGCTTTGTCAGCCGGCAGCACTTCGGCGCAGAAACTATCCACACCAACCTCTGCTGCAATGGCTTCAGCGGTACGATAGCTGTCGCCGGTGAGCATGACGGTGTTTGTAATGCCCAGATCGCGCAGATAAGCCAGCGCGTCGCGGGCTTCTGCGCGCAGCGGATCGGAAATGCAGATCACAGCCGAAAGCCGCCCGGCGATCGCTAGATAGAGATGGGAATACTGCGCAGGCAGCGCATCAAAGCGCTCCTTTTCGCCCTCTGGGATGACAACGCCCTCATCTTCAAAGATGAAGTGGCGGCTGCCGATGAGGACGCGTTCGTCGCCAACGTGGCTGGCAATGCCGTGCGCCACAAGATATTCCACCTTGGAATGGTATTCGTCATGGCGCAGATCGCGGCGCTTGGCTTCTGCGACAACGGCGTTGGCCATAGAATGTGGGAAATGCTCCTCGAGACAAGCGGCCAGACGCAGCATTTCCGTGGCGTCTTTGCCGTCGAAGGTGACGATGTCTGCCACCTGCGGAGAGGCCAGCGTCAGTGTGCCGGTCTTATCGAAGACGATGGTGTCCGCCTGCGCGATGGCTTCGAGGAATTTTCCGCCCTTGACGGTGATGTGATTTTTCGCAGCCTCGCGAATGGCGCTGAGCACAGCGAGCGGCATGGCAAGCTTGAGCGCACAGCTGAAATCCACCATCAGCACCGAGAGTGCGCGCGCCGGTGTGCGCGTCAGCGCCAGCGCTGCCAGACTGCCGGCAAACGTGTATGGCACGAGTTTGTCAGCCAGGCTCGACGCTTTGGCCTCGCTGCTGCTCTTCAGGCGCTCGCTTTTTTCGATCATGGCGACGATCTGGTCGTAGCGGCTTTGCCCGGAGGCTTCTTTGACGAGAACGAGACATTCGCCCTCTTCGACAACGGTGCCGGCGTAGATAACACTGTCCACATGCTTTGGCACAGGGATCGATTCACCAGTCAGAGAAGCCTGGTTGACAGTGGCTTCTCCTTCGACGACGACGCCATCCAGCGGGATCACACCGCCAGCGCGGATGACGATCCTGTCGCCAGGCTGCACACGACTCACCGGCACCAACATGTCTGTGCCATTTTCGTCACGCAGCCAGACACGATCCACATTCAGCGACATGGAGCGCGCCAGGTCGGCGACGGATTTTTTGCGTGTCCAGTCCTCGAGCAGTTCGCCGATCTCAAGCAGGAAGATGACCGTGCCTGCCGTGCCAAAATCGCCGCGGCCGGTAGAAATGCCAATGGAGATCGCATCCAGCAGCTCGACCTTGAGCTTGCCCTGACGCAGACAGCAGAGACCGCGCCAGAGAAATGGCACCATGTGACGGACAAAACGCACCATGCGCAGTGGTGCCGGCAGAAAAAGGCGGCAGCCGACGCGGGAGAGCACCTTGCCGATGAGCTTTTCCTTGAACGTGCGGTTGATGGCGCGGGTTGACTGCGCCGGCAGGGGAACAGTGTCGCGGGCCTCGTCCCAATTGAAGCGGGCGATTTCATCGAGCACAGTGCGGCGCTCGCCGTTATAGCGGATGATCACACCGCCAGTGCGTTCGAACACCTTGACATCGGTGATCTCAGGATGACCGGCAAGCCACAGCTCGAGACGGTCGGCGTCTGCGACGGAAAGACGGGGAATGTTCAGCCGCAGGCGCATGCGGCCGCGACTTTCATGTACGATGGTTGCTTTCATGTTGATCCTTTCTTTGAAAATAGGAAAATGACAACAGAAAAAGCGCCGGCATGCGGCGCTTTCGTGGGTTTTTATACTTCTTCGCCGTCTGCTTCTTCGCTGGCTTCGGCGTCAGCAATCTCTGTGGCTTCGCGTTCCGCTTCTTCACGGGCAGCGCGCTCCTCGTTGAGATCCTGTGCGGAAGCAAGGATGTCGTTGGCGTTTTCCTGTACGGTGTCAACCGTGGTCATGACGCAATCCTTTGCGCGCAGCCCGGCAGCAGTGACATGGACATAGGCCTTCTTGGCATCCTTGCTGGTCAGCAGCTTGATCCCGACAGAACCGAAGAGGGTGCCGCCAACAAAGCAGGCAATCTTTGGAATGATACTCATTAAGCATTCGTCCTTTCTATTATTTATGGTTGTAACCTGTGATCAAAAGCATCATCATGCAGAAAAGGGCACTCCACGCCCAGAAACGGTGCTGTTTCAAAGCTCTCCCTCCTTTGTCTCAGGTTTGGTTACTCCTATTCGATTATTATAGCAATGGGGCGAAGGCACATCGCGCCGGATCAGACAGAAAATATGCCGGATCAGACAGAAATGCGCCGGTACTGGCCTGGCGTGTGTCCGAAGCGACGCACAAAGGCTGCGCTGAACTGGCTCGTGCTGCTGTAGCCGACCTCCTGCGCCACCTCGAGCACGGTCATCGTGCTCTCGCGCAGAAGCCGTGCCGCTTGCGTCAGGCGCTGCTCCTGCAGCCAGGCGTGCAGCGGCTGACCGTAGAGACGGCGGAATTCCTTTTTGAGTGCTGTTGGCGAGACGCCGAAGCGGGTGCTGAGTCCGTCGATTGTGAGACGTTCATCGAGATGGCAGCGCATATAGCTGGCCACCTCCTGCACGATCTGCGTGAGCGCACTGTTGCTATTGCCTGGCGCCGCTGCCGGCGTCTCGGCGATGAGATCGTGGGCACTCAGGAGATAGAGCAGCTCCAGCGCCTTGAACACGGCATAGCGGCTTTGCTCCGGCGGTGTGAGCAGCGCAAGATTGGCGCAGGTGGCGTTGGCCCAGGGCGACGCTGCGATCACCGCGCAGCCCTCGTGCGCCTGCATGCGCCGGCCCACTGCTGCGGTGTTGAGGGGGCCGAAACCTGTGAGTGCTGACAATGCGGCGAGGCTGGCGCCGGCGCCAGCGCCATCGACGGCGACCAGCAGACCGCGCAACCCGGTGGAGGCCTGTGCCATCTGCAGTGATCCCACGCTGCTGAGCAGGAGGATGTCCTGCGCCGATATCAGCTCGGTGCGCTGGCGCGTGCGCCGGAGGGTGAGCGTGCCGCCCAGACAGAAGAATGCTTCGTAATGATGCGGAGCGAGCTGCAGCGGCAGATGGGCGTTGGTCGTAATATCGTCAAAGCGCCAGACTGTCACGCCGCTCATGGGTGTGACACAAGCTGACGGTGGAAATGCGTGCGCTGCAAATTCTGCCAACATGAAGCGTCCTCCTTTGTCAATATTTTCGTTAGAGATATCTAACCATAGAATACACTTTTGCTAACTATTTGTCAATTGCTAAATGCTAACCATTTTTTACAATGGTATCTGCCAGAAAAATGAATAACAGACACAGGATGTTCAGTGATAAGATATTCATATACGATCTATCAATCTGGAGGTTGTTTTATGATTACGCGATTGTTCACCCGCGACATCAGTTTGGTTTTTGTCGCAAGCTTCTTTTATATGTCCTGTTCCTTCATCGCCACGCCGCTCATCGCCAGCTATTCTGAAAGCCTTGGCGCAGGCGCGGTGTTCATGGGGGTGATCGGTGCAACGTTCAACACTGTGGCGCTTTTGAGCCGACCCTTTGTCGGCAACCTCGCTGACCGTCTCAGCCGAGCGCATCTCTCCACAATCGGCGCAGCGCTGATGCTTGTCGGGAGCGCCGGCTATGTGCTGGCGCCGGCAGCCTGGGTGGTGATGGCAGCGCGCATCGTACATGGGCTTGGCATGTCCTGCTGCTCGATCTGTATGTCCACCTGGATTGCCGGACTTTTGCCAAAGGAAAACACTGGCGCAGGCATGGGGCTCTACGGCGCTACCAATGCGCTCGGCCAGGCAGTGGCGCCGGCGTTGGGCATTGCGCTCTACGGGCACATTGGCTATCGGTTGGTTTTCCTCATCGGCACGGCGCTGGCGCTGGGCGTGCTCATTGTGATCCATTTTGTCGGCGATAAGGGCGCGCCGCATCCGGCTGCTGCGAAAAAACGCCACCGCGGTCTGGTCGCACCGAATGTGGTGCCAGTGGGGCTGATCATCATGCTTTTCGCCATTCCGTACTGTGCGACGCAGACCTACCTCGTGAGCTACATTGCTGCGCGCGGGCTTTCTGTGCACGCTGGTTGGTTCTTCCCGTTCTACGCCATCGTGCTGCTGGTGCTGCGGCTTGCCTTGGCGGATATGTTCGACAAGAAACCGTTTCGGTTTTTCCTTGGCGTCAGCGCCTGCTGCGCCCTGCTGAGCTTTTTCCTGCTGACGACGATGCAGTCGAATCTGGCGCTTTTGGCGGCGGCAGTCTGCATGGCTGGCGGCTACGGCATCATGTGTTCGGTCTGCCAGTCGGCGGCGGTGCTGCTTGTTGACGAAAGCGAGCGTGGGCTCGGCAACAGCACCTACTACATCGGCATCGATCTCGGCATGGCGGTGGGTGCATTCATTGGTGGGCTGTTTTACGGCTATGTACCGCTGGCCTGGTTTTATCCGCTGCTGGCACTTTCCGTGCCGGCGGCGCTTGCAGTCTATCTGGCGAGCCGCAAGCGTTTTCATAAAATCTGATCTCCCTTCGTCCGGTAAAACGCCGGACGATTTTTTTGCGCAGAAACGCCGCAAACGTGCTATCATTATAGATGAACAACATTCAGCTTGGAGGGATTTTCATGCCGCATCGTTTTCCGGTCATCACCATCAGTCGTCTTTTTGGCAGCGGCGGTCACAGCATCGCCTACGCGCTCGCTGAGCGCCTCGATCTGCCGTTTTATGATAAAGAGATCGTTCTTGCCGCTGCGGAACAGAGCGGCTACAGCGAAGAATACGTCGCCAATCAGGGCGAACACAGGAGCAGCGGCGAGCGCCTGCTGAATCGTTTTCTGCTCGCCAATGCGCCTGGCTACAAAGATCCGCAGGAAGCGCTGTTCGCCATCCAGCGGCGCATCATTCTCGATCTTTCTGCGCAGCCCTGCGTGATCGTCGGCCGTGCAGCCGATTATATCCTGCGCGAAGCCAGCGTCCCAGCGCTCAACGTTTTCATCCATGCCGACGACGATTTTCGCGCTCAGCGTGTGCTCAGCCGCTACGGCGAGAGCGACGTCGACATCGCTCAGCGTCTGCGGGAGAAAGACCGCACACGCGCTGATTTTTACGAGCACTTCACCGGTCTGCGCTGGGGCGATGCGCGCAATTTTGACGTCTGCCTCAACAGCGGTGTGCTCGGCGTAGCAACCTGTGTCGATATTCTCGTGGATATTTTGCAGGAGGAGGATCGCCGTGATCACTAAGCTCCTCACCCGCGACATCAGCCTCATTCTTGCAGCCAGCTTTTTCTACATGGCCTGCCCGATGATGGTCACGCCGCTGATCGCCGGCTTTTCCGAAAGCCTCGGCGCCAGCGCCGTGCTCATGGGTCTGGTTGGCGGCATGATGAACGTCGTTTCGCTCTGCTGCCGACCTTTCGTTGGCAATCTTGCTGACAAGATCAGCAAATATCGCCTTTCGACCATTGGCTCGCTGTTGATGATCGTCGCCTGCGTCGGCTACATTTTTGCGCCGACCCCGGCGGTCGTTGTCGGCGCGCGCATCATCAACGGCGTCGGATTTTCCCTCTGCAGCGTCTGCATGGCGACGTGGATCTCCAGCCTTCTGCCGAAGGAACGCGTCGGCGCCGGCATGGGCCTTTACGGCACCATGAACGCCCTCGCCATGGCCATCGCGCCGGCGCTCGGCATCGCCGTTTATGGCAGCCTCGGTTATCGCGCCGCATTTGTGCTCGCAACAGTGCTCGCCGTCGCCGTCGTCGTGACCGTTCAGCTCGTCCATGACAAGGGCGAGGTTGTGAGAAAATCTGCTCCAGCCAAAGGCCGCGGCAGCTTTGTTGCGCGCGATGTGCTGCCTGTCGCTGCCATCATCATGCTCTTTGCCATTCCCTATTGCGCCACCCAGTCCTTTCTCGTCAGCTACATCGCCGCGCGCGATCTTGCCGTGCACGCCGGCTGGTTCTTCCCGCTTTACGCGATCATTCTGCTCGTGCTGCGACTGTCGCTGGCCGATCTTTTTGATAAAAAGCCGTTCGTATTTTTCCTGGCAGGCAGTTCAGTGAGCGCCCTCATCGCCATTTTGCTCCTGGCAGTGATGCAGAATAATCTCGTCCTCTTCGTTGCCGCAGCGTTCATGGCCGGCGGCTACGGGATCATGTGCTCCGTTTGTCAGTCCACCGCCATCCTCCTCGTCGGCGAAGAAAAACGCGGCCTCGCCAACAGCACCTACTATATCGGCTTCGACCTCGGCATGGCCCTCGGCCCGATCATCGGCGGCTTTCTCTACGGCCACGTGCCGCTCGCCTATTTCTACCCGGTGCTTGCCCTCTGCGTTCCAGCCAGCGTGATCGTTTATGTGCTCAATCGCAGACGTTTTCGCAAGGTGTGAATTTTTGACTGAAAAACAGGACATTCACCGATAAACCGCCGCGCAACCCAAAGTTGCGCGATAGCTGGTGGCAGCAACCTGGATTTTTCGTTAGAATGAGGGCAGAAATTAAGAGAAAGGAAGATTCATATGGCAGTGAATACCATTGGAATTCTGATCGGGATCGTTTGGCTCTTGGCGCAGCTGGCGATCATCGGTGCGATCGTTTATCTCTTCGTCCTCATTGTGAAGGCGTTGAAAAAATATATTGGCTCAAAAGAAGTGCGCGAAGAAAAGCGCGAAATGCGCGCCTCTCTCGGCGAGGTGTTGCGCGAAGAACGCACCCGCTGCAAGATGACGCAGGAATTTGTCGCCGAATCTCTAGGCGTGAGTCGCCAGGCTATTTCAAAATGGGAAAATGGAAACGCGGAACCTTCGACATCGAATCTTTTGGCAATAGCCAAACTCTATGGTGTCAATGCAGAGGATCTATTGAAACGTGTTTCGCAGGATAATAAATCCTAAATTCCAACCAAAGACTGGAAAAACAGAAGGGATATGCTCTATATTTGCGAGCATATCCCTTCTGTTTTTATTACGTAAGCGCCAGGTGCTTATCGTTCCCCCCGCTGCTGTTGGTCCTTGTGGATCTTCATGAATGATAGAAGTACAACAGAGGCAAAGACGGCAAGATAGTATAATAGGAAAAACCATCCATTATTCATCATCTAAGGAGAGATTTCCCATGTCACACATCATTAGTCCAGATCAGATTTGCGAGTACGCCGATTGGCTTATTCAGGAAGAACACAGCGTCGCCACCGTGGAAAAATATCTGCGCAACCTGCGCCGTTTTGCCGCCTGGCTAAACGACCGCCCCCTATGCAAAAGCGTCGTTCTCGCATGGCGCAACCATTTGCAGGATAGTGGTTATGCACCTTGCTCCATTAACGGCATGATTGCCGCATTGCACAGCTACTTCAAATTTGCGGACATCACCGACTGCAGCGTCAAATATCTTCGCATCCAGCGTACCCTCTTCCGCGACAGCGACCGCGCCCTCACTCAATCAGACTATCGTCGATTGATCCGCGCAGCCCATGCCGACGGCAAACAGGATCTTGCCCTCATCATGGAAACCATCTGCGCCACAGGCATCCGTGTCAGCGAGCTCCGCTACATTACCACAGATGCCATCGACAAAGGACGCGCAGCAATATCCCTCAAAGGAAAACAGCGCATCATTTTCCTACCGGCAAAACTCCGCCATAAATTGCAGCACTATATCCACAAAAAGAAAATCACCCACGGCGCCATCTTTTGCACCGTGGGTGGAAAAACCTGCACAAGATACCAGATCTGGGCGTAGATGAAACGACTCAGTCAACAAGCAGGCGTCGCTGCTGAAAAAATATTTCCGCACAATCTGCGCCATCTCTTCGCCGTCAGTTTTTATCAGAAACACAGAGACATCGTCCGACTCGCCGACGTGCTCGGCCATTCCTCCGTCGAGACCACACGCATCTATCTCATCACCAGCGGCGTCGAACATCAACGACAACT
>OLPU01000165.1_pt1 | contig 61343 bp, 76 predicted proteins | sample 1673111 | NCBI WGS metagenome assembly OLPU01 (sample SAMEA3136755, study PRJEB25190) | human gut metagenome | reverse complement strand
CTGCATCGCCGGCCTCCTAAAAAATTCTCCGCGGGTATATTTTTGGAAAACACTTTAAGTTTGTATGTGATATTTTAGGGGGCTTACAGGTGCATTAACTAATGCTAGCGTTTTTTCCTCTCCTTTCGGCGCTAAAAAGTCTGTAAGTCTGCTAAAATACCACATACAAACTATATTTAATCTTGTGGAAAAGGAGGCGAAACAATGACAAAACGAAGTAGAACTAATAAAGAAAGCACTGAGAAAAAAATTAGACCTGCAACAACTCCAGAAGCAAGAGAGAATCAGATGATAGCTTTAGCTGTAGACTTAGCTGAGAAGCAACTTATAGAGGGGACTGCGTCTTCTCAAGTGATAACTCACTATCTGAAACTAGCTACAACTAAAGAAAAGATAGAAAGGGAGATACTTGAGAAGCAGAAAGAACTTATAGTTGCTAAAACCGAGAACTTGCAATCAGCTAAGAGAATCGAAGAGCTATATTCTAATGCTCTTAAAGCAATGCAGAACTATAGTGGTCAAATACCTGGTACAGATGGGGATGAAGATGATGAATATTAGAACCTATCAAGAATTAATTAAGCTAAAAACATTTAAAGAGCGATACCGCTATCTAAAATTAGGCGGTAAAGTTGGTGAAGAAACATTTGGCTTTGACAGATACTTAAATCAGAAGTTTTATAGGTCAGCAGAGTGGAAAAGAATAAGAGATTATGTAATTCTACGAGACAATGCTTGCGATTTAGGAATAGAGGATAGAGAGATTGATAATAGAATCATCATTCATCATATGAACCCATTGACAAAGTATGATGTAATTAATCAGACAGAGTTTTTGTTAAATCCAGACTATATGATTTGCACTACTAAAAGAACTCATGACGCAATACACTATGGCGATGAAGATATACTGTTTGGAGAATTTATAGAAAGGTCTAAAAACGATACTTGCCCATGGAGGAGGTAATGTAAATGATGGAAAGTATATTACTTTCAATAAAGAAACTATTAGGCATAATGCCTGAATATACAAACTTTGATGATGATATAATCATTCACATAAATACTGCTTTTGCTATGCTGAATCAATTAGGTGTTGGACCAAAAACAGGTTTTATGATAGTAGATGAAAACTCAAGTTGGGAGGATTATACGAATGAGAAAAACCTTAACATGGTTAAAACTTATATTTATCTAAAAGTAAGATTACTTTTCGATCCACCAACTAGCAGTGCTTTAATTGAAAGTATTAATAGAACCCTATCTGAAATAGAATGGCGTATATATTTGGAAGGAGATCCTAAAATAGAAGATACACCACCTTCTGATGAAGAATAATTCGAAAGGAGGTGAGAGTATGAATGATGAGCTTAAACATTTCGGGGTCAAAGGTATGAAATGGGGAATTAGAAGATATGAAGATAAAGCCGGGCATTTAACACCTGCAGGTAAGAAAAAATACGGCGACCGCGAACATGATGACAATCTTTCTAATAAAAAGAAAAGTGTTAGAAAACAAAAAGATGAAATAAATTCTAAGCGTAGAACTATAAAGTCAGGTACTGAATTTCAAACAATAACTAGAGGACAATATCAAAGCGGTAAGAAAAATCGTTTATATACAGCCTATACCGACTATGATAAAAACATGTACGCTGATATGATGGGTAATTTTATGTATGATGGAAGAGGATATAAGAATACGTTTATGGTTAAAAAAGACATATCAGTAGCTAGTGACAAGGATGTAGTTAATACATTTATGAAAATAGCTAAAGAAAATCCTGAACAAGTGGCTAAGGATATGGCAAAAGCCTATAACGATAATGTTATATTTATGGAGAAAACAGCAAAATCATACAAGAAGAAAATTTCAAAACTTAATGACCCTGAAAGTAAAAAAGCTAAAAAATTAGCCGAGGAATTTGTATCTAATGCTGTATTATCTAAGAAAGCAGAAACATCCAGTAATAATTTTTATGCTAATTTAGTAAAGCAAGGTTTTGACGCTTTAAGTGATATTAATGATAGAAAAGGTACTGCACAAGATCCACTGATAATACTGAATACAGACAAGATTAATCAAACTGGTTCTATTAAGTTAACGAAAGACGATTTAAAATACTATGCCGACTATACTATGACTAAAGAAATAAAGAAAAAGAAAAAAGATCTGTCATCAATTCAACGTTAGGAGGTGAGTTAAATGTGGAATTACAATAATGAACTTTATCATCATGGTATAAAGGGTATGAAATGGGGAGTTAGAAGAACTGCTGCCCAATTAGGGCATCCTACAGGGAAAATCGATTTAAATAAAACAAAAAATAAAGTAGATGCCGCTGGCACAATAGTTAAAGAAACAAGAAATATTAATAACACTACATCCAAAAAAGGTCAAAAGAAAGCGCAAAAACAAAAATTGTCTGAAGTTAAAATTATGTCTGACCAGGAGCTAAGAGAGAGAGTCAATCGACTAAATATGGAGCAACAGTATGTGAAAATGTCAGCTGAGCAAATTAATGCTGGGCGCTCAAATGTTAATTCTATATTAAACAATGTCGGAACTGCTATAAGTATTACAAGTTCAGCATTATCTATAGCCTTGGCCATACAAAAGTTAAAAGGATAGCAGAAAGGAGAACTCAAAATGGCATTATCAAACACAGCCACTCCTATCTATTATGGTAAGTTTAGAGATGCCGTTATAAGAGGAGAGATTCCAGTATGTAAAGAGATTTCCATGGAAATGAACCGTATAGATGAGCTGATAGCTAATCCTGGAATCTACTATGATGATCAAGCTATAAACGGTTTCGTATATTATTGTGAAAATGAACTTACATTAACCGATGGAGCGGATTTACATTTACTAGACTCGTTTAAACTTTGGGCCGAACAAATATTTGGTTGGTATTACTTTGTAGAAAGAAGTGTATATGAACCTTCCCCTGATGGTCATGATGGTAGATATGTAACCAAATCAGTTAAAAAAAGATTAGTTAATAAACAATATCTCATTGTAGCCAGAGGTGCAGCCAAATCTATGTACAGCTCATGTATACAGAATTATTTTCTAAACGTAGACACTACAACTACTCATCAAATAACAACAGCTCCTACTATGAAACAAGCTGAAGAAATACTATCACCTATAAGAACTTCTATAACAAGATCTAGAGGGCCTCTATTTCAGTTTTTGACTGAAGGCTCTATACAAAATACAACTGGCTCTAAAGCTAATAGAATGAAATTAGCGTCCACTAAAAAAGGTATAGAAAATTTTTTAACAGGTTCACTGTTAGAGATAAGACCGATGAGTGTTAATAAGCTTCAAGGGTTGAGATGTAAAGTGGCGACAATAGACGAATGGCTTTCTGGTGATATAAGAGAAGATGTCATAGGTGCAGTTGAACAAGGTGCCTCTAAATTAGATGATTATTTAATAGTCGCTACAAGTTCAGAAGGGACCGTAAGAAATGGTAGTGGTGATACAATCAAAATGGAATTAATGGAAATTCTTAAAGGCGAATACGTTAACCCACATGTTTCGATTTGGTATTATCGACTTGATGATATAGAAGAAGTTAATAATCCTAGAACTTGGTTAAAAGCAAATCCAAATTTAGGAAAAACAGTCACATATGAGACTTATCAGTTAGATGTTGAAAGAGCTGAAAAAGCTCCGGCTACAAGAAATGATATTTTAGCAAAACGTTTTGGTATTCCAATGGAAGGGTATACATATTTCTTCACTTATGACGAAACTCTTCCACATAGAAAAAGAGATTTCTGGCAAATGCCATGCGCATTGGGAGCCGACTTATCGCAAGGTGATGACTTCTGTGCCTTTACATTTATGTTTCCTTTAAGAGATGGTGCTTTTGGAATTAAGACTAGAAACTATATAACATCTAAAACACTTCATAAGTTACCAGGAGCTATGAGATTAAAGTATGATGAATTCTTACAAGAAGGAAGTCTTATAGTATTGGAAGGAACAGTACTGGATATGACCGAAGTTTATGAAGACCTCGACGCTCATATAATCGAAAGAGATTATGATGTTAGATGTTTTGGATTTGACCCTTACAACGCAAAAGCATTTGTTGAAAGATGGGAATCTGAGAACGGCCCATTTGGTATAGAAAAAGTTATACAAGGTGCTAAGACAGAATCTGTTCCATTAGGTGAACTAAAAAAATTAGCAGAGGATAGAATGCTACTATTTGATGAAGAACTTATGACATTCGCCATGGGTAACTGTATAACTCTTGAAGACACAAATGGTAACCGAAAATTATTAAAGAAAAGATATGAGCAAAAGATAGACGCAGTTGCCGCTATGATGGATGCATATGTTGCTTATAAATTAAACAAAGATGCATTTGAATAGGAGGTGAGATGAGTTGTGGAATTATATCATCATGGTATAAAAGGAATGAAATGGGGAATTAGAAGATGGCAAAATGAAGATGGAACTAGGAACGCTAAAGGTAGAAAACGATATGGAGAAGATCGATATAAAGATTATGGCGATGGTCGTATAGAAATTAAAAAAGGTGCTAAATTACAAAGGATAGTATTTGACAAACAAACAGCTAAACAAAATATTAAAGGACAAACTTATGCGTCTATCGGAAAACACGATAATAATATGTATATGAATACTCTAAGTAAAGCTGGAACATCAAAAGTATTAAACATGACAGCAAAAACTACTTTAAAATCTCCATCAACAGATGAAGCAGCAAGTACCTTTTTTAAAGTTCTGAAAAATAATCCAACTGCATTAAAAGAATATAAGGATGCTGTATCAAAACATGCCGATTATTTACCTGTAAACGATGATAAAAAATTTAAAAAACATATGGATGAAATAATCAAAGGAAATGTTAGCAATAAAAAGGATGATGGTTTGAATTTGGATTTATATTATCTTAATGCTAACTATTTATTTGTAGATGATAAAAACATGCCAACAGCAAAGAAATTATTTTATCAGGAGTTAAAAAACAAAGGGTATAATATGCTTCGTGATGATTATGATACAGTAACAAATTATGGTGCAGTTAAATCCCCAATAATATTATTAGATGGAGAGGCATCTTTATCTATTGAATCCGAAAAAGTAGTTAATAAAGCTATGTTAAAAAAAGCATCCAAATATTGCAATAAGTACGCAAGAAAAGGCGAAAAATGGGCTAATAAACAATGTGGAATAACATAGGAGGTGAGTCGAATGTGGGAGTATAATCATACCGATGAATTATATCATCATGGTATAAAAGGTATGAAATGGGGAGTTAGAAGAGCTAGACGACAAAATGCGAAAGTAGATAAAAGCTTTAAAAAATGGAAAGAGAATAGTGATAAAAAGTCCAATGCTATTGACCTTGGTAAAAAAGCTAATATTGCACGTATGGACTATGAAAGAGACAGATCGAATAAAGAATTAAAGAAAACTTATAAACAGGCTAATAGAGATTATAAGAAAGCTTTAAATTCCAACACTACATACCGAAAAGGAGCCATAAGAGGTGAAGTTGGAAAAGATGCTTCTAGAAAATATTTAAGTGAAGCTAAAAAAGTTCAGAAACAATTAAACTCTGATCCGAATAATAAGGCTCTTAAGAAACAATACAACTATTTACAAGGTCAGCATGATGTGCAAAGAGCTAAAGCTAGAAAAGCACCAGAAGTAGGAGCAAAGAGAAGCGCTAGAAAAGCTGCAGCTAAACGTGCAATGACTATGAGTGTAAAAGCAGCTGCCACTGCAGCAGCAATAGGTGTTGGTACAAAAGTTGTTAATGATGTAATGATGTCTAATAACGTAACTTTTAATGGACAGCGAGTTAAATTTAGTGCACAAAATGTAAACAGCGCAATAAACGCTATTAACAAAGGAAAAGAATTTATGGGATTCTTCTATTAATAAAGTAGGAGGTGAAAACGTCAAAATGACTTTTAGTGATAGACTAATACATGCATGGAATGCCTTCCTGAATAAAGACCCAACACCAAGATACAATTATGGCGAGCACATAAGTAGTTATAATCCTTTTAGAATGCGCCTAACTAGAGGTAATGAAAGAAGTATTGTCGTATCAGTTTACAACAGAATAGCATTAGATGTGGCATCTATAGATATTATGCATGTTAAATTAGACGACAATGGTCGTTTTGTTGAAGAGATGGATACTAGTTTAAATGAGTGTTTAACTCTTAGCGCAAACATGGACCAGACAGCAAAAGCGTTTATACAAGATGCCGTTATGTCTATGATGGATGAAGGTTGTATCGCCATAGTTCCTGTTGATACTACTATAAATCCTAATATATCTAACTCTTATGATATAAATAGTCTAAGAGTAGGACAAATACTGGAGTGGCGTCCACAGCATGTTAAAGTTAGAATATATAATGATAAAACTGGACAGAAAGAAGATCTACTATTACCAAAAAGTATGGTCGCCATAATAGAGAATCCTTTATATGCGGTCATAAATGAACCAAACTCAACTATGCAACGTCTTATAAGAAAACTTAATCTTTTGGATGTTATAGATGAACAAAGTGGTTCTGGTAAATTAGATTTAATTATACAATTACCTTATGTTATCAAATCAGAGGCAAGAAAACAACAAGCTGAAAATAGACGTAAAGAAATTGAAATGCAACTTACAGGTTCCAAGTATGGTATAGCCTACACTGACGGAACTGAAAAGATAACACAGTTAAATCGACCAGTTGAGAACAATCTAATGAAGCAGATTGAATACTTAACGAGTATGCTATATGGCCAGTTAGGGATCACTCAGACTATATTAGATGGTACAGCTGATGATAAAACTATGTTAAATTATTACAATAGAACAATTGAGCCTATAGTTTCAGCTATAGTTGATGAAATGAAAAGGAAATTCCTAACCAAAACAGCTAGAACTAGAAAACAAGACATAGTTTACTTTAGAGATCCATTCAAACTAGTTCCAGTTAATGATCTTGCCGAGATTGCTGATAAATTAACACGTAATGAAATAGCGACATCAAATGAAATTAGACAAATTATGGGATGGAAACCATCCGAAGACCCTGACGCAGACGAATTACGTAACAAGAACTTAAACAAAAATGCTGAAGAAATCGAGAATGCGCCAGAAGTTCAAAATGCAGTAGACGATACTGAGAAGAAGGAGGAATAGTTAGATGAAGTATGACTTTAGTGGATGGGCAACTAGAAATAATATTAAATGCTCAGATGGTAGAACAATTTTAAAAGATGCCTTTAAGCAACATGATGGGCAAACTGTTCCACTAGTATGGAATCATCAACACAATGAATCAGCTAATGTATTAGGTCATGCAGTATTAGAAAACAGAGACGAAGGCGTTTACGCTTATTGTACTTTCAATGATACAGAAGCTGGTAAGAATGCAAAACTACTAGTAGAACATGGTGATGTTACAGCTTTATCTATTTATGCTAATCAACTTAAACAAAAAGGTTCAAATGTAATGCATGGAACTATAAGAGAAGTAAGTTTAGTGTTAGCTGGTGCTAATCCTGGAGCTTTTATAGACTCTGTAATAAGACATGGTGAATTTTGCGAGGATGAAGCAGTTATATATACAGGTGAAGAACTAACACTACAACATGCTGATCACAAACCAAGCGATAAAGAAGATAAAGTTGATGAAAAAGATAAAAAGGGAGATGATAAAGTGGACAATAATGAAAAGACTATCCAAGATGTATTTGACACTTTAAATGAAGAGCAAAAAAATGTTGTATATGCTCTAATAGGGCAAGCTTTAGAAGATAAAAGTATGGCTCAATCTGCCATAGAAGAAAATGAAAATAATATTGAAGAAGATGGAGGAGAACAAGAAATGAAACATAATGTATTTGAAGGTAAAGAAACTGAAAACAATGATGTATTATCACATGATGCTATGGAAACTATATTAAAAGATGCTAAAAGATATGGATCTTTAAAAGAAAGCTTTTTAGCTCATGCTGAAAGTTATGGTATCAAAGATATAGAATGGTTATTCCCAGATGCTAAAAACGTTAATATGCCACCAGATTTTATAAAAAGAGATGACTCATATGTACAAAAAGTAATGAGAGGTGTTCATCATGTACCATTCTCTAGAATAAAATCTATGCATGCTAATATAACTGCTGAAGAAGCTAGAGCTAAAGGTTACATGAAAGGTAAAAGAAAGAAAGAAGAAGTATTCACACTATTAAAAAGAACTACTACTCCAACAACTATATACAAAAAGCAAAAACTAGATAGAGATGATGTTGTTGATATAACAGATTTCGATGTAGTAGCATGGTTAAAAATGGAAATGAGAATGATGCTAGACGAGGAAATAGCAAGAGCTATATTAGTTGGTGATGGAAGATTAGCTGACTCTGATGACAAAATCAACGAAACTTGCATAAGACCTATATCTACAGATGATGATTTATATTGTGTTAAAGCTCCTGTTGCTGTAGCAGCTGCTGCAACTGAAGATGATATAGCAAAAGCATTTATAAAAACAGTTATAAAATCTAGAAAAGAATACAAAGGATCAGGAAGTCCAACTCTATTCACTACTGAAGATGTTATAACTAATTGTTTATTATTAGAAGACAAAAACGGAAGAGTAATATATGACACAGTTGATAAATTAGCTACAGCTTTAAGAGTTAAAGAAATAGTAGCTGTTGAAGTTATGGAAGGAGCTAAAACAAAAGTTTCAACTGTTGAAAAACCTTTAATGGCTATCATGGTTAACTTAGTTGACTACTATGTTGGTGCTGATAAAGGTGGAGCTGTTAATATGTTCGATGATTTCGATATAGACTACAACCAACAAAAATACTTAATGGAAACTAGATGCTCTGGAGCATTAGTTAAACCTTACTCTGCAGTAGCAGTAGCATTAGATAAAGCTGAAGCTTAAAATAGAAAGGAATAATTCAAAATGGCAAAGTTTTGTGGAATAATCGGTTATGCTCTAACTGTCGAAACAGAACCTGGTATATATGAAGAACAAATAACAGAGAATATGTACTTCGGAGATGTAATACGAAATTCTAGACGATTACAAGAAAGAAGTAAAATAAACGATGATATTAATATATCAAATCAGATTAGCATCATAGCCGACCCATTTGCCAATAATAACTTTCATGCAATGCGCTATGTTGTATTCATGGGAGCTAAATGGAAAATAACAGATGTTGAAGTTCAGTATCCAAGATTACTGTTAACGATTGGAGGCTTATACAATGAATAGAAGATTAGAACTACAATCAAAACTTGAGGACATAATGCAAAACAAACATGTATATTTTCAGCCTCCAGCATCTGTGAAATTAACTTATCCATGTGTAATTTATACAATTGGTGATGGCGACACTAAGCGTGCTAATGATAGTATATACCAATATATTAATAGTTATTCATTAATGTTTATTTATAAACAACCAAATATTGATATAATAGAAAACGTTTTAAAAGAATTTCAAATGTGTAAGTTTGATAGAACATATTGTAGTGATAATTTATATCATTACGTGTTCACGATTTATTATTAAAATTAAGGAGGAAAGCTAACATGGCTAAAATAGTTTGGGATGAAAGTGGTAAACGTCTTTATGAAACAGGCGTAAAAAATGGTGTATTATATTTACAAGATGAAACTGGAGTATATAATAAAGGTGTAGCATGGAATGGCCTAACTGCTGTAACAGAAAGTCCTTCTGGGGCAGAAGCAACACCATTATATGCTGACGATATAAAATACTTAGAATTATTCTCAGCAGAAGAATTTGGAGCAACTATAGAAGCTTACACTTATCCAGAAGAGTTTGAAGCTTGTGACGGTTCTGCATCTTTAGGGACAGGTGTTACTATAGGTCAACAAGATAGAAAAACTTTCGGATTATGCTATAGAACAGTTCTAGGTAATGATGTTAAAAGTAATGAATACGGATACAAGCTACACTTAATTTACGGTGCAAAAGCTGCTCCTAGTGAAAAAGGATATAAAACAATAAATGATAGCCCAGAAGCAATAACTTTCTCATGGGAAATAACTACAACACCTGTAAATGTAGCAGGATTTAAACCTACAGCAAGTATAACTATAGATTCTACTAAAATAGATGCTGAAAAATTAAAATCTATAGAAGATATGCTATATGGTAATACAACTACTGAAGCTAAATTACCATTACCTGATGAAATAAAAACATTACTTGCTGGTAAATAATTGTTCAATAATTTATTTTTATAATGTATAAAAAGAGTCTTCGCATTTTTTACGGAGACTCTTATATTTTAATTTTTGATTAAGGAGAGATTTGAATATGTTAAAGAAAACTGTAACTTATACTGATTATAATGGCGTTGAAAGAACTGAAGATTTCTATTTCAACCTATCTAAAGCTGAGGTAACTGAAATGGAATTATCTGTAGACGGAGGACTAGCTCAAATGCTAGAAAACATCGTTAACTCAAAAGATAATAAAGAAATAATACGTACTTTCAAACAAATAGTACTAAAAGCGTATGGGGAAAAATCACCAGATGGAAGAAGATTCATCAAGAGTAAGGAATTATCAGATGCATTTTCTCAGACAGAAGCATACAGCGAAATATTTATGGAATTAGCACTTGATGACAAAGCTGCTACAGATTTCATAAATGGTATATTACCTACTAGCATGAAATAGAAAGGTTAAGGTGACTGGAGATGTTAAAAATAACTGTACCTGCAATGGAATATTACGATGAAGTTAGTAATGAATTTATATTATTCAAGGAACAGTCCTTACAACTAGAACATTCTCTAGTCTCCATTTCAAAATGGGAAGCCAAATGGCATAAACCATTTTTAGATGGAAAAGATAAAACACTTGAAGAAGTAATAGATTATGTTCGTTGTATGACAATAACCCAGAATGTTGATGCAGAAGTTTATACCCGCTTAACTGAAAATAACTTAAAAGCTATAAATGAATATATAGAAAACCCAATGACTGCTACGACCTTTAGTGATACAAATCAGACTTCTAATAGGGAAATTATAACCTCTGAAATAATATATTATTGGATGGTTGCTTTTAATATTCCATTTGAATGTCAAAAATGGCATATTAATAGATTGTTAACTCTTGTAAAAGTATGCAATATTAAAAACTCCCCTCCTAAAAAGATGGGAAGAAATGAAATACTACAACGAAATAGAGCATTAAACGAAGCGAGAAAGAAAAAATTAAATACTAAAGGATAGGTGAATGCCATGAATTCATTCGATCGTGTTGCTAATAATCGTCATAAAAATAATAATAAACGTATTGCAAAAGAAATTATAACTGGTAAAAAGAGTAAATTATGTACCAAAGAATTAAGCACAGCCGGATACGACAAGCACATAGTTGACGAGAGAGTTAATACCATGCTTAGAAAAAGAATGAATTTATCAATACATGAAGTAGCAGAAGAGGTTGTAGAAGGTAAATGGGGAGAAGATGAAATTTGTAAAACATTATTAGAAGAAGCGGGATATAATTATAACGATGTTATGCATGAGATCCAACGTCTTAATAAATAAAGGCGGTGAGATTGAACAATGAAAATAAGAATCACTAGCAAAGGTGATTTCAATAAAACATTTAAATTTTTAGAAAAGATGAAAAATTTTCAGATTAGACAAATACTTGAACGCTATGGGCAAGAAGGTGTATCAGCGTTATCTAGTGCTACTCCAACTGATACTGGAACTACAGCTAATTCATGGAGTTATGAAATAGAATCAAAAGGTGATACTCACGCTATTTATTGGTCTAATAGTAATACTAATAAAGGTGTTAATATTGCGGTAATACTCCAATACGGTCATGGTACAGGTACCGGTGGCTATGTAGCAGGAAGAGACTATATAAATCCGGCCATGAGACCTATATTTGATAGGATAGCCGAAGAAGCATGGAAGGAGGTTGTTAATGCATGAGTTCAATTGATAAAAGAATTGTCCAAATGGAGTTTAATAATCAAGGATTTGAGAGTGGAGTAAGAACCACTCTAAATAGTCTTAAAAATTTAAACGAAAAGCTCAAAATGAATGAAGGTAGTAAAGGATTAGACAACATTAGTAGAGCTGCAAGTAAAGTTAATTTAAACGGTTTAGGTCAAAGTGTAGAAACTGTTAAAGCTAAATTCTCATCTCTTGGCGTTGTAGGTGCAACAGTGTTAGCTAATATTACAAATAGTGCAGTGAATGCTGGTAAAAACCTTATAAACGCATTAGCTATACAGCCTATAACTGATGGTTTTAATGAGTATGAAACTAAGATGAATTCTATACAAACCATATTAACAAATACAGCACATCAGGGTACTACTTTAAAAGATGTAACAAAAACTTTAAACGAATTAAATGACTATGCTGATAAAACTATATATAACTTTGCCGAAATGACAAAAAATATAGGTACATTTACAGCAGCAGGTGTTGATTTGGATACTTCTACAGCGGCGATAAAAGGTATAGCCAACTTGGCAGCAGCATCTGGTTCATCATCAGCACAAGCATCAACTGCAATGTATCAATTATCACAAGCCTTAGCTACAGGTAAAGTATCATTACAAGACTGGAACTCAGTAGTAAATGCTGGTATGGGTGGTAAACTATTCCAAGATGCATTAATTAGAACTTCCGAAGTAATGGGAACAGGCGCTGATGCAGCAATTAAAAAATATGGTAGTTTTAGAGATAGTTTAACTGAAGGTAAATGGTTAACTGGTGATGTATTAACCGAAACATTAAAACAAATTTCTGGAGCATATACAGAAGCTGAATTGAAAGCTCAAGGTTATACTGATGCACAAGCGAAAGCGATAACTCAATTAGCAGAAAATGCAACTAAAGCTGCTACAGAAGTTAAAACTGTTTCGCAATTATTTGATACAATGAAAGAATCTGTCGGTTCAGGATGGGCTCAATCATGGGAATATATTATAGGCGACAAAGATCAAGCGACTAAACTTTTAACCTCTGTTAGTGATGGTTTTAATAACATAATTAAACCGTCCACAGATGCAAGAAATGCAATGCTTAAATTTTGGAATGAGAACGGCGGTAGAGATGATGTTATAAAAGGCGTAACAAACATTGTACAAGGAGTAGGCAAAGGTCTTGGAGCAATTAAAGATGGTTTTAGAGATGTATTTCCACCTATGACTGGAGAAAAGCTAGTTCAAATCTCAGAAGGGTTTAAGAACCTTACTGAAAAATTCAAAATGAGTGATTCTACAGCTAGTAAAATTAAAAATACATTTAAAGGTGTATTCTCAGTTCTTAATTTAGGAAAAAATGCAGTAACTACTTTATTTAAAGCTTTTTCGCCATTAACAAACGTGTTTGGTACTATTGGTAAAGTGTTATTATCGGTTACTTCTGGTATAGGTAAATTCGCTTCGAGCCTAAATGATGCCGCTAATAAGAGTAATTTCTTTGGTAAAATTTCAGATAGCATTTCAAGTGGACTTAACGCTATAGGCTCTATTATTAGTGGAGCAGGAAAAGGCATTATTTCATTCTTTGATTATTTAAGCAAGTTAGATTTTAGCAAAGTATTCAGTACTGTAGGTAGTGCTATACAAGGAATAGGGAATGGGATAGCCCCAATACTTGAAGGTGTAGGTAAAGCATTAGGTACAATAGATTTCGGAGCAATATTTGGAGCTCTTACTGCATTAATAACAGGTGGAATATTCAAAACTATAAAAGGTAGTTTAGACACATTGAAATCTACAGTTGAAGGTTCAACAAGTTTCTTTGATTCGATAAAAAAAGTTGGAGATTCAGTATCAGATATATTGGATTCAGTAGGAGAATCATTAACTGCATGGTCGCAAAATATAAAGGCTGGAACTCTATTAAAAATTGCAGCCGCAGTTGGTATATTAGCATTTTCATTAGCTACTCTATCAACAATCGACGAAGCAGGAATGAATACTTCTTTAACTGGTATAACGGCATTATTTGCAGAATTAATAGGTGCAATGGTGCTCTTAGAAAAAATAGAACTAACTAAAGGTTTTGGAAAGATGACTGGAATAGCAACTGCCATGGTCGGAATGTCTATAGCTATATTATTGCTATCAGCATCAATGAAATCCTTATCTAGTCTCAATTGGGAAGAAATAGTTAAAGGCTTAGTTAGTATCGCTGGTTTAATGGTTACAATGTCAGCTTCTGCGAAACTTATGGAAGGATCAGGTAAAGGTTTGATTAAAACTGCTACATCTATGATAGTATTCGGAGCTGCGATTGCGATATTTGCTTCGTCAGTCAAATCGCTTGGTAATATGGATACAGATAATCTAATTCAAGGTCTTGTTGGTATAGGTGCAGTGTTAACAGAAATGGCGGCCTTTGCAAAACTAATGGACGGCGTCAAAATGGGATTAGGTAATGCCGCAGGAATATTAATATTAGCAGCCGCATTAAATGTATTAGCGTCAGCAGTAAGTCAGTTTGGTAACATGGACTTAAGCTCATTAGTACAAGGTTTAGCTGGTATTGGTGTAATATTAGCAGGGTTATCGGTATTCTCACGTTTTGGAACTACATCAGGAGGAATTATAACTACAGCTATCGGATTAACTGCATTGGCAGTCGCATTAAATCTTATGGTTCCTGCAGTTAAGGGTATGGGCTCTATATCTTGGGAAAATTTAGCTAAAGGCTTACTTGGTATGGCTGGTTCATTAGTCGTATTAGGAACTGCAACAGCATTAATATCAGGAGGAAAATTATCATTAGTGGCGGTTGGTGTTGGTTTAATGTCTGCCTCATTATTAGTATTAAGCGCTGCTTTACAATCTTTCGCTAGTATGTCTTGGGAATCATTAGCCGTTGGACTTGTTGCTTTAGCTGGTTCATTAACTATATTAGGTGTGGCAATGTATGCAATGTCTGGTTGTATATTAGGTGCAACTGCTATGGTTATTATGGCTGGAGCATTAGCATTGTTGACTCCACAATTGATGGCATTAAGTTCACTTAGCTTACAACAAGTTGGAACTGGATTATTAGCATTAGCAGGAGGATTTGCTGTTATTGGTGTGGCAGGGCTTTTATTGACTCCACTAGTTCCTACATTAATAGCATTATCAGGTGCTATAGCTTTATTAAGCGTATCTTGTGCTCTAATAGGTGCTGGCTTATTAGCATTTGGTACTGGTTTAACATTGGTTGGAGCAGCCGTTGCAGGTAGTGGATACGCAATAGTTGGATTTATAAATCAGCTTATAGGTTTATTGCCAACGTTAGGAACTAATTTGGCTCAAGCAATAACTAATCTTATAACTGGTCTTGCGGCTGGTTTGCCTCAAATATTGACTGCCGTAACACAACTTATAACAGGTTTATTACAAGCATTAACTAATTGTATACCACAAATAATAACAACTGCTACTGCACTTGTAATCGCTTTGGCCACAGCAATAGGTCAGGCTGCACCTAAGCTTATAGAAGTTGGAGTAAACTTAATATTGAGTTTAATGCAAGGAATAGCAGATAATATAGAAAAATTAGTAACCGTTGGAGCAGAGATTGTAGTGAATTTTATAAATGGTATAGCCGAACATATAGGAGAAATAATAAACGCTGGTATTAACTTGGCTATAAAATTTATAGATGGTGTCGCTAAAGGATTAAACGAAAATTCCGATAGACTTGGTCAAGCTGTAAGTAATTTAATCCAAGCAGTGGTTAGAGCCGCTGTATCCTTAGCAGGCAGCGCAGTTGGAGGATTGGCACAAGCTGGTGGAAAACTTATCGGTGGACTTATAAAAGGAATCAAAGATAAGGTTGGTCAAGCCGGAAGTGCAGTTAAAGAAGTACTTACTAGATGTAAAAATGCTCTTGCTGGAGCCGCTACTGCTTTACTTGATAAAGGTAGACAATTAATTACAGGTTTTATTAAAGGAATCAAAGATAAGCTTAGTGCGGTTGCTAGTGCAGCTAAAGAAGCGCTTAATCGATGTAAAAATGCTCTTAGTGGAGCCGCTACTGCTTTAGTTGATAAAGGTAGACAATTAATAACTGGACTTATAAAAGGAATAAAAGATAAGATCAGTGCAGTTGGAAGTGCTATAAGAAGTGTTATAAATGCAGCTAAGAGTGCCGCTAGTAACGCAGCTAATGCATTAGTAAGTGCTGGTAAAAATTTGATAAACGGTTTAGCATCAGGTATTAAATCTGGTATTACTGCTGCGAAGAATGCAATATCAAGTGGAATACGTGGTGTTGTAAATAAAGCTAAGGAGATATTAAAGATACATTCACCTTCTAGAGTATTTATGGAAATAGGTAGATATACAGTTTTAGGTTTAGCAAAAGGGTTGACTAAATATGCTAGTGTTGCAAACAAACCAGCTGAAGGATTAGCACAATCAGTCATAAATTCTACTAATAAAGCATTAAATGTGGCAAGTAAAGTTCTTAATTCTGATATGGATGTAAACCCTGTTATATCTCCAGTGTTGGATTTATCAAATATTGAAAACGGGGCTAATAGATTAAATAATTTATTATCAAATAGAACTATGAGTATAGCCGCTGTATCTGGCGGAATCTCAAAATCTATCGGTTCAGTTCAAAATGGAGTTAGTAACGAGGAAATAGTATCAGCTATAAAAGACTTGAAAAATGGATTAGGAAATACAAGTAATACTACTTATCAAATAAATGGCATCACATATGATGATGGAAGCAATATTACTAATGCTGTTGAAACTCTTGTTAGAGCAGCTAAAATGGAAAGGAGGATATAGGTAATGGCAACTAAGTATCATACCGTTAAAAAAGGAGATTTGCCAAGTGCCATATGTAAAAAATATGGAATATCACTAAGCCAGTTGGTAAAACTTAATCATTTAAAGAAAAATAGTCGTGGAAATTATCTTATATATGTTGGTCAAAAACTAATTATATCAGGAAAGACAACGACTTCACATAGTAAACCAGGCGATAAGAAACCATCTTCTAAAAAATCTAATTGTCCAAAAATTGTTCATTTTGGTTTACAGTCAGATACTGATAGTACAGTGTTTGCTACTTGGGAATGGTCAAGATCTAATACAGACAAATATAAAGTTGTATGGAACTATCATACTGGAGATGGTGTATGGTTTATTGGCGAAGAAAAAGAAATTACTGCAGAACAAAGTACTTATAATGCGCCAAGCAATGCTGAAAAAGTTAGATTTAAAGTGAAAGCTATAGCTAAGAAACATAAAGTTAATAAAAAAGAAGTTAGTTATTGGACAGCTGATTATACTGCTTGGAAAACTTATGACTTTGACAATAATCCTCCAAAAATGCCTCCCGTTCCAACTGTAAAAATAGAAAAATATAAATTAACAGCATCATTGACAAATCTTGACGACTTAAATGCTACAGAAATAGAATTTCAAGTAATTAAAGATAATTCAAAAACTTATAAATCTGGAGTAGTAAAAATAAATAAATGGGCTGCATCTTTTTCGTGTACTATAGAAGCAGGGCATTCATATACAGTTCGTGCTAGAAGTAAACGTAATAAATCTTATAGTGGATATTCTGACTATTCGGATGGAGCTAAAACAATACCTTCTACACCAGCTAGTATCAAGTCCATTAAAGCTTTATCTGAAACATCAGTTCAAATCGAATGGGACAATGTAGCCAATGCTACAAAGTGTGAAGTTCAATACACTACTAAAAAAATGTATTTCGATAGCTCTAGTGAAGTTAAATCATTAACCATAGAATCTAAAACTCATGCTGAAATTACAGGACTCGAATCTGGTCAAGAATACTTCTTTAGAGTTAGAGCAACAAATGAGCAAGGAGAATCCGGCTGGTCCGAAATAGTATCTATAACAATAGGTAAAGCTCCAGCCGCTCCGACAACTTGGGCTTCAACCACTACAGCTATTGTTGGAGAAAAAGTTATATTATATTGGGTGCATAATTCAGAAGACGGTTCTAGTCAAACTAAAGCAGAATTAGAATTAATTATCGGCGATACTACAGAAACCCACACAATAACTAACACAACAGAAGAATCTGAAAAAGATAAAACTAGCCAATATAGTTTGAGCACATTTACTTATACTGAAGGGACAACAATAAAATGGAGAGTAAGAACTGCAGGTATAACAGGAGTATATGGTGATTGGTCAACACAAAGGGTAATCGATATATATGCTCCGCCAACATTAAGTTTAAGCATAACTGATAAGGTAGGAACATCTTTAACTGTTCTTGAAAGCTTTCCGTTTTATATAAATGGGGTAACAGGTCCTGCAACACAAACTCCTATAGGTTATCACGTGACTATTACTTCAACAGAAACTTATAGTACCGTTGATGAGATAGGAAACGTCAAAATGATTAGTGCTGGTGATGATGTTTACTCTCAATTTTATGATATTTCAGAAAATTTAGCCTTAGAAATTTCAGCACATAGTGTGGATTTAGAAAATGGCGTAACATATAAAGTTACAGTTGTAGCATCTATGAATTCAGGTTTAACTGTTGAAGAATCTGCTGAATTCGAAGTAGCATGGACAGATGAACAATATACACCTAATGCAGAAATATCCATAGATGAAGAAACCCTTTGCGCTTATATACATCCATATTGTGATTATTATCCAATGGTATGTTATAAAGTTGAATTGAGTACTACCACAGGAACATATGTGCGAACTAGCGAAATAATAACAGAAACTATAGAAGGAACTTCAGTTGATGATGCATTTACGGAGAATGGCGATGTTGTTTATTATGGTACTCTATCATCAGGAACAGGAGTATATTTCTGTGAAGTTGAATCAGAAGTCAGCGAATTAGTAGACGGAATAACTTTATCTGTATATAGAAGAGAGTTTGATGGTTCGTTCGTTGAAATTGGAACAGGTATATTAAATGCAAGCAATACTTTTGTAACAGACCCTCATCCCGCATTAGATCTTGCAAGATATAGAATAGTCGCTATATCAGATTCAACAGGGGCAGTAAGTTATGCTGATATTCCGGGAGTTATTGTTGGAGAAACTGCTGTCGTTATACAATGGGATGAAGCGTGGACAGAATTTGATACTACAAATGAAGATGAAATGGAGCAACCTGCATGGGCTGGTTCAATGCTGAAATTACCATATAACATAGATGTGTCAGATTCAAACGAATCAGATGTAACATTAGTCGAATATATAGGAAGAAAAAGACCTGTTAGTTATTATGGAACTCAATTAGGTTCTACTTCTTCATGGAAAGTCGATGTAGCTAAAGAAGATAAAGACACTTTATATGCACTAAGAAGACTTGCTGTATGGATGGGTGACGTATATGTAAGAGAACCTTCAGGAAGTGGATATTGGGCTTATATAAAAGTGTCATTTAGTCAAGAACATTGTAATTTGGTAATACCAGTTACACTTGACATAACAAGAGTAGATGGAGGTGCATAATATGGCGGATTGGTCATCTACTATGCAACAGACATTTGAATATTATATAGTTGATCCTGGGACTTGGAAAGACATTAAAAAAATAGAGAATGTTATACAGAGCACTATAAAGAGAGATTCTAGTGCTGAAACCTTGGGTTCTGCGACTATAGACGTTGCAGAATCTTTAGGTGAATGCTATATAAGAATTTATCTAATAACAATTCAAAATGGAGTTAGAGAAAAGCATCCTTTAGGTACATTTTTAATTCAAACACCTTCGTATAAGTTTGATGGTAAAATTCAAACTATATCTTTGGATGCTTACACTCCTCTATTAGAACTTAAAGAAGGCATGCCTCCTCTTGGATATTCTATACTAGAGGGCAATAATATAATGAACAATGCTTATACACTTATTCGAGAACAAGCAAGAGCACCTGTTGTGAAAACTGAAAATGAAAAGAATTTATTTAACGATTTTGTATCAAATACTGATGACACATGGATTACTTTCTTATCTGATTTAATAGCAAATGCTAAATACACATTTGGATTGGATGAAATGGGTCGTATTATATTTATGCCGGTGCAAGATACGGCATCTCTACAACCAGTATGGACTTATGATGATAGTAATAGTTCTATATTATATCCTGATTTAGATATAGACAGGGATTTATATGGAATACCAAATGTTGTCGAAGTAATATATTCTAATGGTAAAGATATTTATACAGCAAGAGTTGAAAATAATGATGAAAATAGTCCAATATCAATACAGAATAGAGGTAGAGAAATAATACATAGAGAAACCAATCCTGATTTATTAGGTGACCCTACTAAAAACCAAATAGATGAATATGCAGAACAGCTTCTTAGAAATTTATCAACATTAGAGTATACAATATCATATACTCATGGTTATTGTCCAGTAAGATTGGGTGACTGTGTTAGAATAAATTACGAAAGAGCAGGATTAAAAAACATAAAAGCTAAAGTTATTAGTCAATCTATAGAATGTAAACCGGGATGTCCGGTTACAGAAAAAGCAGTATACACAAATAAATTATGGGGGTGATTTAAATGAGTCTGTCTAATGATTTGATATCTCAATTTGTAAAAATAACGAGAGACCAAACTGTAGAGAAAAAAGAATCAATAGTTTATGGTACGACAGTAGAATATGAATCTAAGATGTACGTCAAAATAGATGGTTCTGATTTATTAACTCCTATAACTACTACTGCTGATTTACAATCTGGAGAAAGAGTAACTGTAATGATAAAAGATCATACTGCTACAGTTACTGGGAATATTACTTCTCCTTCAGCTAGTTCAATTAAAGTTAATAAATTAGAAGAAGACCTCTTACAAGTTGATAAACTTATAGCAGATAAAGCTACAATAAAAGATTTAGAAGCAATTAATGCTACTATAAAAAATTTAAAAGCTAAAGATGCTGAGATAGAAAAATTAGTAGCAGATAAAGCTACAATAAAAGACTTAGAAGCAATTAATGCCAATATAACTAATTTAAAAGCTAAAGATGCAGAGATAGAAAACTTAGTAGCAAATAAAGCAAATATAAAAGATTTAGATGTTATAAATGCTGACATTAAAAGTTTAAAAGCAGATAAAGCAAGAATAGATGTATTGGAAGCAAAATATGCTGACATAAATACATTAGTTAATGGTCATTTAACATCTGAAAACATTCAATCGCTTCATTTAACAGCAGCGAATACAACAATTGAAAATGCATTAATAAAAGACGCCATGATAGATACTGTAAGTGCAAGTAAAATTAATACTGGCATAATTAATACGAACAATGTTAGTATTCAAAGCGATGACGGCTCTATGCTGTTACAAGGTAATCTTCAACAGTTCAAAGATAAAGACGGTAAGGTACGCATACAGTTAGGGAAAGATGCTACTGGAAATTTTACGTTTGTTCTTTATGATGAAACTGGTAAAGGTCAGCTTATTAATCAAAATGGTATTCAATCGAGTGACGCTATTAAAGATGGGTTGATAGTCGATAGTAAAGTAGCTGATAATGCCAACATAAACGGGAGTAAGCTTGACATAAGTAGCGTTATCAGCAATATTAATAATAACACTAGCACAATAAAAGCCAGTCATATAAAATTCGATGATACCGAACAAACATTAGATGTATCATTTAATCAACTTAAAAAGACAGTTGACACTATAAAAGACGTGACTATTGATGGGGATTTAAGTAGTGTCATCGAACAAGTAAGTACTAATACAACTAATATTGGTATAGCCCAAGGACAAATTAGCACTTTAATTGATAATACAACTATTACAAAACAAGATGGAACTGTCACGCAACTAAAAGATGAATATAATAAAACCAAAGATACTGTTAATGAGCATAGTGTTACAATAGGTAAATTGGAAACTAATTACAAAGGAGCATTAACAAAGACTGCAACACAATACTATGTATCTACAAGTAATACTACTCAAACTGGTGGTAGTTGGATAGAAGACACTACTCCTAAATGGGAAAATGGAAAATATATATGGCAAAGAATAAAATACACATACGGTGATGGTAGCATAACATACTCTACTCCAGTATGTATTCAAGGTGCTAAAGGTGAACCGGGAGTTAATGGCGAAAAAGGGGACCAAGGTCTTCAAGGCGATAAAGGACAATCATTAGTTGATTCAGTTCCGCAGTGGTATTTATCTACTAGTAACACTACACAAACTGGCGGTAGCTGGGTTGAAAGTATGCCGTCTGTAGTACAAGATAAATACTTATGGTTAAGATATAAATTGGTATGGCAGAACCCTACACAAACTACTTATACGACACCAACATTGGAACAAGTGGCAGAACAAGTAAAAGACGTAACTAGCAAACAAGCAAAATTAGAGCAATCTTTAGATGGGTTCAAAATGACAGTAAGCAGCACATATGCGACAAAAGAAGGACTAAATGAAGTTAAGGAATCGATTCAAAATCAAGACGGGTATACTATAATACTTAGTAAAGAGTGTATAGTAACTACTTGTGATTAATGGAGGTGTTTATATGGCAACAATAACAGTATCAAGCAACCCTAGTACAACAGGGGATACATTAACAGTTAATTTCACAACCGATGCCACCAATATTTCAGATATATTAATTAGTAAAGATGGAGGTAGTACTTATGAAAGCGCTACTTCTTTTACTAACACTAAAGCCGTTTTCAATGTTAGTAGTTGGGATAATGGTACATACAGTAATTGCAAATTAAAATGTGTATATACCGAAACTAGTAGCGGCGATGGTGAAATATCTACAGAGAGTGGAACATTTGGAGCATTGTTATCAAGTGCATCTACGTGGTATGTAATAGGAGATAGTATTAGTGATACTAATTTATTACCACAGACGAAATATATGACTATTTTAGGAAATAAATTTAATAATTTGACAATTAATAACGTAGGTAAAGATGGGTCACATTTTACTAACAAAACTACTGGATATAGTACTTTCGCAACACTTCTTGGAAAATTACCAAGTAACGATCCGAGTGTTATCACTATATTTGGTGGTGTTAACGATTATATACAAAGTTGCACTATAGGCGATATAAGTAGTACTGATACAAGTAATTTTTATGGGGCATTGAATGACTTTGTAACTACTTTAAATAATAAATATACAAATGCTAAAAAACTATTTATTATTCCACTTAATATGAGAGCTGGGGTATTCAGTACAAATAGTAACGGTACTAATAGTTTAGGAAATACCTTACAACAATATAGAGATGCTATTATAGCAGTGTGTAACGCTAACAATATTGAATATATAGATTTGCATGAGGATACTGAGTTACAACCTGATTTAATTAGTAGTGACGGATTGCACCCTACACAGGATGGACATAAATTATTAGCATCTAAATTATCTAAATGTAAAATAACTTCAGGTTCTGTAACGCCTCCAGCACCTTCTGAAACATACACCGTAGCCGAATCAGGAAACTTCTCAACAGTGGGCAAATGTGAAGGAGTTCAAGTTGATTCGAGTGGTAATTTAGTGGCTGCATCCCTTGGTCAATGGGGTATGGTAAAACTAGATAAGACAGTATCAAAACTTAAATTCACTGTTAGAGATAGCGTAGCTGATTATGGAGCATTATGTTGGTATATATATAACGATAATGGGGATGGCACTTATAATATGATAGCTTTAGGAAATACAAGCGGCGGTGAAAATGGTAAAAGATTCAAAATGACTATTCCGGGTACAGGTGCTACCCAAATTGATAAATTAGAAATAAATACAATTAATCCAGGGGAAACGTTAACTATTGAAATAAATGGTAATACACAAACTATATATAAACAAGACGGAAGTAAATTAGTTACATTGACTGGAAATATGAGTGGATGGTGTGGTCAATCTACTGCTTCATCCCCATTCTGTAGTAATATACAATACATCTCAGGAACAAGTACTACTGAAACATTAACTATAAGCAATATAGGAAACATAACACAAATTGAACAAACCGAATTTTATATTGAATATACTACAAATATAGCAGTAACAAAACATGAGGTTTCTTGGGACGGAGGTAGTACCTTCTACGATAAAACAAGCGATGTAACTTCTAGTGGAACAACTTATAAATTTAAACATGATAATAAAGCTAGTGCTGGAACTTATCAAATGGCTATAAGAGTTACAACAGCTAAGGGTACTACTAAGACAAGTAATATATTTACTGTTACACTAGTAGATAATAGTGGATTAGTTTTCACACAATATAAAAAATTAGATAATGGGGTAGTTACTGATACAACTGATAATAAATACTACACTACAGTTAATAAAATATCAGTAACTTCATCAGCAAAATATACGCTTGATATGAATCCTGTAAGTTATGTTTGTGTATGTTTCTATAATAGTAGCGATACTTATCTAGGCAATGATTCAGGAGGATATATAGAAAACAATACATCAGATTGGTCAGTTGGTTCATTATCAACAACATTTACTGTACCAGCTAGTGCTTCATATATTAGAATATGTGGAACAAGCGATAATACGCAAGTAACAGGAACACTAACTAAAACTTCTTCCAGTACAAGTGAATTATTAGATAGTGATGGGGCATACGTTATAGATGATTTCTCAAGTAACACAATAGATTCAAATAAGTGGTCATATGAATTAGGTTATGTAAGAAATAATGAAACTCAAAAATATACAAACACAAATGCTGAAGTTAATGACGGCATATTAGCACTAAGAGGATTAAAAGCAAGTGATGGTTCTTGGACATCTGCTTCTATTATATCTAAAAAACATTTTGCCTTCATGTATGGTAAAATAGTTGCTAGAGTTAGAGCATGTAACTACAATGGTGCATTTGGTGCATTTTGGACTTTAGGTGACTCCTTTGAATTTGGATATAAAGAAAATGGTAATCCTGACACGTTAGGCGAATGGTGGGCATATTGTGGTGAGTTTGACGTTATGGAATTCTATAACGGTAAACTAACTTGTGGCGCGTTCTTTAACGAAAAAGAAGAAAGCGGACGTGTATGGTATAATGATTATCCAACTGGCGATTGGCATGAATTTGCAATGGAATGGAAAACAGACGGTACATTAATTTTCTCTATAGATGGGCATGAATTATCAAGAACAAGTGCTACTGATAATAGAGCATTCCATATACCACATTTCATACTAGTTAACCAAGCGATTGGTGCTAGTGGTGGTACTCCTGATAGTAGTACTACTGAAATTACTCAGTACGTAGATTGGATAAAATATTATCCACTAAGTACTGATAATCTAGTATTAAATTCTAGTGACTTCTCACTAACTGCTATGGATGCCAATGATAGTTCGCATAACTGTATGGTAAGACCAACATTCAATGATAACTGTATTAATAAATCATTGACATGGGAATCTAGTAATTCAAGTTTAGTTTGGGTTCATAGTGGATTATGCAGTACTAATGCAAATGCTAATGGTGAAGTAACAATAACTGCCACTTCTCACTCAGGCGTATCAAAACAAATTACATTAACCGTATCAAATGGTACCTTAAGAGAAAAAAGTTCCGGTGGTTCAACTACGCCAGAACCAGCTCCTGGTACTATTGGTAATATGACATTTGGAAAAAAAGTTGATACTAGCACACATAAAATAGTTGATAGTAGCAGCGATTGGGCAACAATTAATCCAGTAACAGTTGAGAAAGGTGGATACTATACATTACAAATGGATGCTACTTGGGTATGGTGTTACGCTTATGATGACAATGATAATTTTGTTAAAGAATTATTTACTAGTACAGGTGACTATAACACTAAATATTCATTTACTGCAACAACAACTAAAATAAGATATGGATGTTATGACCCACGTAAGTATTTATCATATTGTAATTTAACTAAAACAAGCTAGGAGGTGATTGCTTATGAGTGAAATATATAGTAAATCGTTTACATCAAAAGTTAATAGACCATCTACAAGTGCTACTATATACAGTAATATATTCACTACAACAGTAAATAAAGTAGTTGTAGAAGAAACTAATAATAATACTCAAATTAATATATACAATGGAACTACTCAGTTAGTCGCAGTTAACTCAACACCAACTGATGGACAATATAAAGTAACCATAACCAACACTTCCAACTGTACTGCAAAATTGGAGGATGATCATAAAACGATCACTCTCCTTACAGTAACAGGAAATGCTGGTGAGATACAGATAAATATTAATATTGAAGGAAAAACGAATGTCAAAAAGACTATACCAGTTGCGTCAATCACAAAAAGCTCTGTGATTAAATCTAATGAAACAAAATATCAACAATTATCTGATAAATTTACTTGGTGGGTTAAAGGCGATAGTGCAAGTTCAATGCAACTAACACAAGACGCATTGAACATAATAACAAAACAAGTAAAAGTAGACGGCGACATGATAGTTGACGGTGCTATTGACGGTAAAACTATTACAGGTGCAACTATGATAGGAGGTACTTTTAGAAACCAAAGTAATACATTTAGTGTAGACAGTGAAGGAAATATTGTTGGTGCACAAATAGAAGGCTCTGATATTATAGGTTGTACTTTTAGAAATCAAAATAATACGTTTAGCGTGGACAGCGAAGGTAATATAATTGGTGCGCAAATACAAGGTTCTGAAGTTATAGGTGATAGTTTCTCAGTTGAAGGGGAACTTACTGCTGATACAATAACTGCAAATAAAATAAATAGTGCACAATATCCAAGTACCTTGGAAGATGATATACAAATATCAATTAATAGTGGTGGTAGTGATGACAATGAATTATATGACGGTGTATCATTTAGAACAGTAACAGGGGCATTAGAAGCCTTACCTAAATTCCTAAATGGGAAAATAGTAAATATATGGATACAAGAAGATATTTATGAAAATATAGATATTAGATATTTTAGTAGTGGTAGAATTAACTTATATTTAGACGGCAATACTGTATATGGATGGATTAGAAGTTATATGAGTACCATTAAAGTGTATGTATATGGAGGCTATATGAAATTTGAAACTGCAAGGACAGGTGTAATTCATCCAAGTACAGGTTGCGCAGTTGCCAGTAGAACAGCTAGTTTGGTTGGACAGGAAAGTTCACCAATTAATGCTTATAGCTTAAAAATATATGGTAGTGATAATCCTTCCGGTAGTGCTACTACAATTGTTGGCATGGCTTGTGATTCCTATGCGTCTGGATATTATAAAGATTTACAATTTATCAATTGTGATATAGGTTTTAGAGCAAATGCAGGAGGAAGAATACACGCTGCAAGTTCAAGTGGTGTATGTAGTCAATATGGGTTCGAAGCAGTAAGTGGAGGCTGCATTACAATAGCAAACAGTGGACAATGCGGTGGTAGTAAATCAAATACTCATGTGAGTTTACCGGGTCAAATAATAGCTCCTACAGATGTTAACCATGAAGGAGGTAATCAAACAACAGATCCAGGCAAAGCTCCTACAACTACTACTACTAAGACAGTTACAATCAAATCTAACAGCGGTGACACATATAGAAGTAGCGTTTACAACAATTGGAAGAAAGATAATACAGCAAGACAAGGCGATTATGGATACGGTGACTGTAACGGATGTTGGTTCTTTGGTACTCAATTCAATCAATTTAAGGGTAAAAACATAACTAAGATAGAGCTTACTATTAAAAGAATATCTGGTGGGGTTCATTCAGCCGTGTCATTAGTAGTAAAAACTCATAACTATGCAAGTAGACCAAGCGGAAAACCTTCATACGGTTCAAGCTGTGGAAGTGTGAAAATTGCAGTAGGGGATTCAGGAAAATTAACTATAACTAATAGCACTATATTAACTGCTTTAGAAAATGGTACTATAAAAGGATTTGGTATTCAATCTACTTATAACTCTGCAAACTATGCAGTATGTAGTGGTAGTGTATCTATGAAAGTAACTTATACAGAATAGGAGGGAATAATCAAAATGGATGCTATAAATACTATAAATATAATAGCTAAATTATATAAACAAGAATTGGCAGAAGCTAATCATCAAAAGGTATTAAATCAAGCACAATGTGAAATATATAAACAACAAATCGACATGTTAAAAAAAGAAATTGAAGAATTAAAAAAAGAAATTGAAGAATTAAAATCCACTGATAAAACAGATAACTAAATTTCTTAGTTATCTTTTTTATTTTATTATTTTAGAAGGAAGGTGTAATAAATGATTTTTACTGAAAGTACAATTAAAATCTCTAATAATGTTTCAAAAATGGATTCGACTATTGTACTTTATAGAGGAGATAAAAATGTAGAGATAAGATTTACTATATTACAATCTCCTTTTAAATACAGTAATACAGTAGCAACCAATGTTATTGAATCAACTAATGCAAGTTATGGACAATTAGTAATAAAAACACCAAATGATAAACCCCCAATATTTAGTGAAGTAAGTGCTACTAAAGAGGGTACAGTATTATTTACTATCACCAAAGAAATGATTGACGAGATTGAAGAACTGGGTAATTATACATTCCAAATACGTTTATTGGATGAAAATAAACAAAGTAGGGTTACAATACCACCAGTTGAAAATGGTATTGAAATTAAAGAGCCTATTGCAATTGAAGATGATAATACTACAAATGTGGTAGGATTAGCAAAAGCAAATTATGCCGTTGCTACATTATCAGATGTCGATACACCAACATTTGACGATAATGGAAAATATAATAAAACTAATTGGAACGATGGTGATATCATCACAAATGCATCATTAAATAAAATTGAAGATGGTATTTACACTACAAATGAAAATGTTACAGCTACTAAAAAATATGTGGATGATGGTATCGATTATGATAATAAACAATTTAATAATAAAATTGTAGCAATGAATATAAGTAAACATCCCGTTTCATGTAGTACAGAAATATACAAAAAACCTTTATGCGACATATTTCCTGAATTATTAAATATAACATATAATACGGTTTTTAGAGATTACAATTCGTTTAAAGTAAATATGGATAATTTTGCTGAAGAATATCCTACAGTAAAAAGCGCATATAATAAACTAAATATTAATTTATATGATGAAAATGATAATTCCATAGGAAATAGTTATGGTAATAGTATTAATGGTGAAGGATTAAACATTATATTTATAAATATAACTGAAAGTCTTAGATTTTATGCATACTTTGATAAAGCTTTAGTTGACGGTAGTAGTACAACTATGGAAACTAAAAATGGATACATGACCATACAACTACTTATACCTAAAGGTAATAATAAACAAGAATTTATAGATAAGATTAAAAATTTAAAATTGACCCTTAGTGTTTTTAGAACAGACTTTTTAAATTTAAATAATGAGACAATGTATACACCAACAACTGATTATAACCCAGCTACTAAAAAATATGTGGATGATAAAGTTACTGTTAAAATATTACCAGTTGATTACAATAAAAATTGTGCTACAAATGTTGCTGATTTAGAACCACATAGTATTTATATGTCGCCAAATGATGCTAAATTTTTATATTTAGGATATGAAAAACTTGATGGCTCTTTTAGTGGACTTTTTTTATCTGGCAATCCTCATGGTAAATTTATTTATACTGGTGCTAAAGATGATACTAAAATTGAAGTTATGTTGGAAGGAATTTGTCATACTGCTTATTTTAAAACCGATACAGTAGATCCTCATACAGAAAAAACAGTATTTTACTTAACTAAAAACAATACTACAGAATTTACGCCAAGTAATGATTATGAACCAGCAACTAAAAAATATGTAGATGATAATAGAATAGGTTATATTAAAAGTGAAACTGTCGGTGAAACCATTGATACTTCAACTATGATTAATTCTTTTAACAATAATTCGTATATATATGAAAGCAATAATGTTACTTACTTAGAAATGGGCAAGGAATATCATGTAATAGTTAATGGCGTTAGATATAGAGCGTTATGTATAAATAATATGCCAGGTAATGATCAAATATATGAAACAATAATAGTAACTGGTGATGGATTTTCAATATCAATAATGAATAAAATGGGCTATAACACTAAATATTATACTGATAATACTAAATGTGCTTATGAAATAAAATTAAGCGATGAATTATTAGCTGCTCCACCAACAATACAAATATTAAAAATGGATATAGAATATATACCGACTTATTTAATGCCAAAAGATTTAGAAATATTAAATTCTATTAGCATTAATCGTATAGGTGATATCGGGACAGGTAGCGCAGCAATAGGATATAAAAATACAGCAAGTAATGATTTCACATTTGCAATGGGTATACAAACAACTGCAAGTGCTCCGGGCGCCCATGCTGAAGGTGGACTTACAGTAGCAAATGCTAGTTATTCTCATGCCGAAGGTTTTAAATCTGCATCTACTGGAGAATATTCACACGTTGAAGGTATAGTTTGTGAATCATCAGGACAAGGTTCGCATGCTGAAGGTTATTATACAGTAGCTTCTGGACAGCGTAGCCATTCAGAAGGATGTTTTACCGAAGCTGCGTCACAATATCAACATGTACAAGGCAAATATAATGTAGTAGATTCAAATGGTGTTTATGCCCATATAGTAGGTAATGGTACAGGCAAAAATAACAGACACAATGCATATACTTTAGACTGGCAAGGTAATGCTTGGTTCGCAGGAGAAGTTCAAGGTACTAATTTACCATATACTATTTCTAGTAAAGTATTAGCTACTGTACCTGCTAGTGATATAAAAATAGATGGTGAAATTGCTGTAAATAATATTTCTATTAATAAAGACAGAAGATACTATATAGAATTTTTAGGTAGTAAAAAATTATGTAGTTTATTAATAAATGGAGAGATTGGTGATTTTATTATATGCAATATAGGTAATTATTCTATAGAGATACACAATAACACATTTAATATATCAATATACATTGATAAAATAAATACATCTGATACTACTGATACTTTTACTGATTTAATTATATATGAAGAAGAAGTTAAATATTTAGATAATAAATATTTAGAAACTGATTTAACATTACAAAACAGTATTAGTTTAGGAAGAATAGGAGATATAGGAACAGGAAGTAGTGCTATAGGGTATGACGTAGAAGCATCAGGTTATGCTTCACATGCAGAAGGTAGTAAGACTACTGCTTCAGGCGATTATTCACATGCAGAAGGCTCTACGACAACAGCTTCAGGTGTTAATTCTCATGCAGAAGGTGATTATACAACTGCTTCAGGTGCTAGTTCTCATGCAGAAGGGTATGGAAGTAAAGCTTCTTCTCAATTTCAACACGTACAAGGTAAATATAATATTGAAGACAAAGATCGTAAATATGCTCATATAGTAGGTAATGGTGCTGGTGATGCTAAAAGGTCAAATGCTCACACATTAGACTGGAAAGGTAATGGATGGTATGCAGGTAAGTTATCTCAAGAAGGTACTCCTACTGAAAATAAAGATTTAGCCACTAAAAAATATGTAGATGATAATGTCACTAGTTTACCTCAACTATCCTTTAATGAAGCTGGTGAATTAGTTGTAACAATAAATGGAGTTAGTAAAACTTTTGTACCTAAAAATGTATAATTAAGAATAGGGGGCGTATTTATGGATACAGAAATAATTATAGCAGTACTCGCATTAGTAGGAACCTTAGCCGGTTCATATTTTAGTAACAATAAGCATACCGCTGTTATGGATGAAAAGATTAAAGATTTAAAGAAAGACATAGCAGTTTTGTCAGACAGAGTAGATCGTCATAATAATCTAGTAGAAAGAATGGCGATTGTTGAGGAACACATTAAAATGAGTGATAAAAATAAAAATAATAAAGAAGGAGATTGATAGTATGGATTTAAGTTTTATAAGTGAATATGCAGTACCAGTGATAGTTGGTATATGTTTGTGTGTGGGATATGTTATTAAAACTAGTTTCTCTAGTATAAATAATAAATATATCCCTTTAATTATGGCTATTTTAGGGGTACTATTAAATATATGGATAACTCTTACAATAAACCCAGGAGTGTTATTAGGTGGTTTATTTAGTGGTTTGGCAAGTACTGGATTACATCAAGTATTTAAAGAATTATTAGAAAGTGAAGAAAAATAAAAGGGAGATGATTTTATGTCATATTTAGTTGGTATAGATGCAGGTCATGGTATGCATACTGAAGGTAAAAGAACGCCTAAACTTATTGCTGATATTAAGGTTGATGGTAAGGTGGTTAAAAAGAAAGGCGAAATAATACATGAAAATGAATGGAATAGAGCAGTAGCGAAATATTTAGCTGCGGCTCTAAAAAGATGCGGTATAGATTATTTTTACACTGCCGATATGACAGGAAAAACAGATGTGCCTTTACGTACAAGAGCAGCTAGAGCAAATAATAAGAACTGTGATATTCTTATAAGTTGTCACTATAATGCTTTTGGCGGATGTTCAAGCTTCTTAAACAGAAAAGGTGGACTACTTGTACTTAGAACTAAAAACTGCTCAAGTAAATCTATCAAATTAGGTAAACTAGCAGCTAAGCATTTAGCAAATGATATTGATTACGCATATTCTTATGGATTAAGAAGAGACGTGGATATTAGTGGATTTACATTAGCAATACTTAGACAAACAGATATGCCTGCTATATTAATTGAGTATGGATTCATGGATGTTTGGGCTGAGGCTAAGTTAATGCCTGTTCCAAGTCGTCAAAAGAAATGTGCAGAAGCTACTTGCAAAGCTATTTGTGAATACTTCGGCGTTGCTTATAAAAAAGAAGCAGTTAAAGAACACACTAAAGATCCAGCAACTGCACCAAGTAAATATACTACTGGAGTATATAGAGTAACTACTGACAATTTAAATGTCAGAAAAGGCCCGGGGGTAAAATTTGAAAAAACAAATGAAGTCCATAAGGGTGATGCTTATACAATAACAAAAATAGATGGTAATTGGGGACATTTAAAATCTGGTGAAGGTTGGATAAATCTTAACTATACAGAAAAAATAAAATAATACTCTACTCTACTCTGCTCTACTCTATTTAAAAAGGGGCGTATACGTTTTTGTATGCGTCCTTTTAACATATTCTTTTAATTTTTCGTACGTCCATGTACCCCTCCTAATTGGGTAAGACATAAAATATAGAGTTTTATGTTTTAGCTCTCTGAGGCTCTATTTTTGATTCTAAGCGTTTTTGGTCAGTATTATGTCAGTAAAATACGCATTTTTTACATCTTATATTATGAAAGAAAAACTATATTTTTAAAGGAGTGTTTTATATGAAAAAATTATTAGGAATAACAATAGCAATGATGTTAGGAATTAGTATGATAGGATGTGAAAGTACTGAAGAAAACAATGCTAAAGTAGAAAAACCTGAAGTTAAACAAGAGGAACAAGTTGAAGTTAAAGAATCTGAAACTGAGAAAGAAAAAGTTGTACCTGAATTTGATAAGAAGGAATTAAAACATTATTTAACAACTAACTTATCAGAGGAAGAATACGATAAATATTTTAACAGTATTAAAGATGACGAAAACGGATACTATGGACGTCGAGTTATTGAATTTGATGGTTGTATACTAGATGCACAATTAAGAGAAGGATATGACACAAGATTTGAAATGTTAATGGCAGCAGGAGACTATAGTGAAGACGAAATAAATGGACCATATATAAAAGTTAAAGATATAGCAGGAACAGAATTAGGAAATTTAGTATTTGGAAAATGTAATGTAAAAGTTAAAGCAACAATAGATAAATACGATAGTGAACAAGGTTATCTAATGATAGATATATTAGAAATCGAAGCTAGATAAGACTAGCCCCTTCTGGGGCTTTTCTTTTTGCGCGATATTTACATACCCCTTTATGAAATAAAACTATATTTAAGGGAGAGGTTAGGTATGGATGAAATGAAATTAAATTTAGGTTCAAAATTTATGAGAAAGATGGTTTCAAAATTAATGAGCAGATATTTAAGCAAACAAATTGGAAGTAAAGTAACTTTAGATTTAAATGCATTAAATGTACGCTTTGATGATGGCGATACTGTTATTAAAACAGATTTAGAACTTAGAATGGATAAACATGAATTCAGAAGACTAATGAAGAAAGTAGATATAGATGAATTCTAGAGTATTAGCCCTACCAAGGGCTTTTACTTTTGCGCGAAAATTACAATGTATATTATGAAAAGGAGTTGATATTATGAAAATATTAATAGGTTGTACTTTAATCGTTATAGGTACAGTAAGAATAGCAAAAACTATAAAGGATATAAGAAACGACAAAGAAGGTATATTTATAAATGTTAATGACGTTAAATAAGTATTAGCCCTACCAAGGGCTTTTACTTTTGCGCGAAAATTACAACGCCTATTATGAGAGACAGAGGTGTCTCTACCCCCTTTTTAATGATAATTGGAGCCTGAGCGGACATGGGCTCCTCTTTTTTCTTTTGGACATATTTGGAAAAATATGGTACTATTTATTTAAGATTGGAGTTACGTAAGATGAAAAAAATAGTGTATCAAAAGGACCTCGATAAAATGCCAAACCGAGACCGTGGCAATATACTATTAAAAGAAGGTTGGCGTTTAAAACAGTTATATTCAGAAGCAGAAACGGACAGAGAACAAAATGCATATTTTTGCATGTTGCGAATATTTATGCAAATGGCGGCTTATGATTTTGGCTTTAATAACGAGTACGACATGTACTCATATTTAGATGATAAAGGAGTGGATAAAGTATGATAAATGATGTAATTCTAGGTTTAATCTGTTTTATATTAGGATTTATATTTGCATATAGGATTGTTATTAACAAATTTTATCTTGGCAAAATGAAAGTTGATTACACAGATCCAATGAAAGATATTTATAGTATGCAAGTTGAAGATTTTAATAAAATAGATAAATCTAAGTATGTGTTGTTTAAAGTTGAACGTACGCAGAAATAACACATTCTATTATGAGAATAAAGATAAAGGAGATGGGTTTATGAATAAAGATAATAAGGTGTTATTGGAGAAAGTAATAAATGATCGTCTTAACAAAGCGTTAGAGGATAATGATGATACTAGCACAAACTTTGACGAAGCTATGGCAGCAATCGATAGACAAAAAGATTTAGACTCTGATAAAAGAGATAAAATAATCAAACTTGTCGAAATCGGAGCGGCTGTAATAGTTACGCCAATTATTGAGGCTAAGTGTCGAAAATTATTCGCTGAGATGATTTGTTCATTCGAGAAAGATTATACTTTTACCACAACTGCCGGAAAGGCTTTATCAAAATTATTTAGACTTTAGATAGATTTTCAAGCTTAAAGGTTATTAATCATAGCCTTTAAGTTTTGCACGCGAAATTTACAAGCACTATTATGAGAGAAAGAAAACAGTATAAGGAGCGCCAGTAATGGAATTGCTTACTGCTAAAGTCTTTTTCTTTTATTTTTTGAAAGGAGTGATTATATGAATTTAACGCAAATGGCTGCTAAGACACAACATTATGCAAAAAAGAATGCGCCAACTATATTAAGTTGTATGGGGGCTTTAGGAGTTGTAGGAACGACACTGTCAGCCATTAAAGCAACTCTGAAAGCTATAGATGTATTGGAAGATGAAGAAGAGATTAAGATAGAACGAGATAATCAATCTCTTACAACTTTTGAAAAAGCGCTTGTTGTAGCACCAGTATATTTTCCGACTATATTATTTGGTGCGGCAACAGTAACGTGTATATTTGGAGCAAATATGTTAAATAAAAAGAAACAAGCAACACTTGTAAGTGCTTACGCATATTTGAATTCATCTTTCAACGAATATAAAGACAAAGTTAAAGCTATATACGGTGAAGATGGAGAAAAGAGAGTTCGAGATGAATTAGCAAAGGACAAATATATTCAACAGTCAATGTCAGAATCGGATAAAGATATATTGTTCTTTGATGAATACTCAGGACGATATTTCGAGTCAACACTATTTAATTTACAAAATGCTGTCTATAAATTAAATAGGACTTTCGCATTAGAAGGTTATACGAATTTAAATGAATTTTATAGATATGTAGATTTACCAGAAACTGAATATGGCGAAGTATTAGGATGGTCTGGATTAAAATGTTGGGAGGTATTCAACAATGCTTGGATTGAGATTAAATGGGAAGATATGGAATTACCAGATGGTTTGGTAGCACAAGCAATACGATTCACTATACCGCCTGAAGAAGGTTATGAAGAGTGGTAAGTACGCAAAAAATACAACGTATATTATGAGAAGATTATATTTTAAAGGAGATGGGTTTATGAAAACTAAAATTGATACAACAGCATTATTATCTATAGGAGCTACTGTACTAACTATAGCAGCAACATTAGTTGGACAGAAATCTAACGATAAGCAAATGCAAAAAGCAGTTCAAGAAGAAGTAGCCAAAGCTCTTGAAAATATGAGCAAAATAAGTGAATAGTAAAAGAAGTACGGGTCTTGCATAGACTTGTACTTTTTATTTTGAGGAGGATAATTATGGATATTAAAAATTTATATAACGATGTAAAAGGTAAAGCGTCAAAACATAGTCCTGAGATATTAATAGGGGTTGGTATAGCAGGAATGTTTAGTTCTGTTGTAATGGCGGTAAAAGCAACACCTAAAGTATATTCTGCAATAGAAAAAGAAAAAGAAATAAGAAGACTTGAAGAGACACCAGAATTAACTAAAGTTGATATTTTAAAAATGTCTTGGAAATCATATTTGCCAGCAACAATTATGTTTGGTTTATCAGCAACTTGTATTATAGGAGCGAATAATGTAAATACAAAAAGAAATGCCGTATTAACTACAGCTTGTCATGTTTCAGAAAGAGCTTTATCTGAATATAGAAATAAAGTTGTAGAAGTTATTGGTGAAGAAAAAGAAAAAGAAATACGCGACAAAGTATCTAAAGATAGAATGACAAAAGACCCAATATCAAGCAACACAGTTATATTCTCTAAAGGTGAAACTTTATGCTATGACACTATAACTGGAAGATATTTTAATTCGGATGTAGATAAGATAAAGAAAGCTGAGAACGAATTAAACCATATTTTATTAACTGGTGACTATTGTTCATTAAATGAATTCTATGACATGCTAGATATACCAGCTACTGAAATGGGGACTGCTGTAGGATGGAATGTTAAGAATGGTATGGTAGAAATATATTTTAGTGCACAAATAGCAGACAATGGTCAACCTTGTGTGGTGGTTAATTATGATATTCAACCAACTTATAATTTTGATAAATCCTTTTAAGTACGCGAAAAATACAACGTCTATTATGAAAAGAATATAAATTTTAGGAGGTAATATTATGGAACAAAACTTAACTTATAAAATGGATGAAAATGGTTTAGTGGAAGATATTATTGATGAAAATGGACAATCTGTAATGGGAACTTTTGACGAAGTTGAAGCCGAAGAAAAAGAAGATTCTAATGTCAATGTAATGGCAATTGGAGCTGGAATTGTAGCGGTTGCAGGACTAGCATTGCTAGCACGCAAACCTATAAAGAAAGTATTCAAAGCTACTATGGCAGGATTCAAAACTTTCAAAGCTGAGATGAAACAAAGTGATGATGAAGGATTAGACATTGACGAAGATATTATTGAAGCTGAAGTTGAATCTGAAGAAGTATAATTAGTAACATAATTATATCTATAAATGATGTATGACTTTAAAAGAGAGAGCAATTTAAACGATTGCTTTCTCTTTTGCTTTTATAAAAATATATTTAAGAAGGAGCGTTAATTATGAAAAATAGTATAGGTGAAGAATACAAATCAAACTCTCACAAATCTAAAGGGGATGTTAAAAAAGAGGATAAGAAGATAGAAAAAGTAGCAACTGGTAAAGTAAAAACTAAAAAGAAGTCAGGGGCTAATAAACTTTCTGATGTATTTGTAACTGAAGATATTTCAAACGTAAAAGATTACATTATATATGATGTGTTATTACCAGCGGCAAAGAAAACATTATCTGAAATCGTATCAAATGGTATTGATATGTTGTTATATGGCGAAACAAAATCTAAGAATAAATCAAGAGGAAGTAAAGTATCATATAGCAAATATTATGACGATAGAGAAGATGATTATAGAAGAAGTTCTAGAAGAAGAGTTTTAGGTTACGACTACGAAGACGTTATATTAGAATCTAGAAGAGAAGCTGAAGAAGTATTAAATAGAATGGAAGACTTAATCGATTCATATGGTGTTGTAAGTGTTGCTGATTTATATGACTTAGTTGGTATATCTGGAAATTACACAGACAATAAGTACGGATGGACTAATCTAAGAGCAGCTGGAATAGAAAGAACTAGAGACGGATATTTGATAGTATTGCCTAAAGTAAAACCATTATAAGGAGGCGTATTTATGATAATAATAGATGGACTTATAGCTTTATTTTTAAATACTAATTTTGAAAATATATTACCGGTTCTTGGAGTGACATGTTTGATTACATTTCTAAGATTATCGATGAAAGTATCAAGATTTATAGATGATATACATCAAGCGGTAATATTCAAGTATGAAGAAAGTTTGAAAAAGGAGGAAAGTAAGTAATGAGAAAGAATAGATTTAATGGTTTTGAAGTTTTAACATTGTCTGCTTGCGCCTTTGTTTTAGGCGCTTCTTTAATGGTATTAGGAGAACAACATTGTTCTAAAAAGAGAGGTGTTTAAATAATGGGTAATAAATTAATTAAAGGATTATTTGGTGTTTCTGCAATATGTTTTGTAGCGGCTGGAATTTTAATAGCATCTAAGAAAAGAGGTGCTTGCTAATGGCGAGAAAAGATATAAAACAAGATATTCTTGATAGCTTAATTTCCGAATTTGGATTGAAGGATTTTGTTATTAGTTGTTTGATAGGTATTAGCACGGGGACTATCAGTATGGCAACATATTTGTTATTAATAAAAAATAAGGAGATGAAATAATATGAAAAATATTAAAAATAAATTAATGGTGACTTATAGAAAATCTGAAATGAAAGTTAGAAAACATTCACCTGAAATATTAGCAGGTGTTGGAGTTGTTGGAGTAGTAGGAAGTTTTGTAATGGCTTGTAAAGCAACAACAAAATTAAATGATATTTTAGATGAATCAAAAGAACAATTGGATAAAATAAAAGAAGTAGTATCTGACCCAGCATATAAAGATAAATATGACGAACATGATGCTAAGAGTGATACAACTATAACATACGTACAAACAGGAATGAAAGTAGCAAAATTATATGCGCCTTCAGTTATATTATGTGCAAGTTCATTAGGATGTTTATTAGCATCAAATAATATATTAAGAAAAAGAAACGCAGCTTTAACAGCAGCTTATGCAACAATAGATAAATCATTCAAAGAATACAGAAAAAGAGTATCTGAAAGATTTGGTGAAGAAGTAGAAAAAGAAATAAGATACAACATCAAAGCTAAAGAAATTACTACAGTCGATGAAGATGGAAATGAAGTAAAAGAAACTATCAAAGAAGTAGAAGTTGACCCTAATAGCCCGGAAAGTTATAGCGACTATGCAAGATTCTTTGATGAAAGTTGTCCGGCTTGGCAAAACGATGCTGAATACAATTTAACGTTCTTAAAAGCTCAACAACAATATGCAAATGATTTATTAAAAGCAAGAGGTAGATTATTCTTAAATGAAGTTTATAGAATGTTAGGTATTGATGAAACTAAAGCAGGGCAAGTAGTTGGTTGGGTATATAATCCAGATAATCCAACAGGAGACAACTTTGTAGATTTCGGTATATATAATATGCAAAGAGAAAGAGTTAGAGCATTTGTAAATGGATATGAACCAAACATATTATTAGACTTCAACGTTGACGGAGTTATATGGGATTTAGCTTGGTGAGATGAAATAGACAACTTAGGTACTGACGCTATATTCGGTGATTAAATTATATTTGTAAAGGAGAGGTTATTTATGAAACTATTTAAAGGTTTATGTATATTTACAGCCGGCGCTTTAGCTGGCGCTGCAGTTGCAGCAAGAGTAGTAAGAGAAAAATATCAACAAGAAGCAGAAGAAGAAATAGCTGAAATGAGAGGATATTATAGAGAGCTTACAAAAAACGCTAAGGCTCCAGACGAAGATAAAATGTTAGAAGAAGATGAAAATAGCAAAGAAGAAAAAGAAGAAAACGATAAAAACGAATATGACGAAATAGTGAAAAATTACACAAATTATACACAATATCTTTCTAAAGCTGCAGCTAAATATTTTGATACTGAAACTAAAGAAAATAAAAAAGAAGAAAAAGAAGAAAAAGAAGAAAGAACTGATTATGAGCCTTTTATCATAAGTGCTGAAGAGTTCGGAGAAGACCCTGGTTATGATACAGCAACATTAACATATTACAAAGATAAAGTATTAACAGATGATCTTGATGATGTAATAGATTATAGTGTCGCAGGAGAAGAAAACTTAAAGATATTTGATGAATATCCGGACTGTAAAGCTATATATGTCAGAGATGATATTTACATGGTTGATTACGAAATAATAAGAGATCCATATCAATATGATGAATATGACGATTTCCCTGATAAAAAGCCTCATCAATTATAGTTCAGAAGGGAGGTTATTATGATTGACAATTATATTTTAAACGACTACTTTGATTGGTTATATTCTTTGGTAAATAAAAGACGATTTACAAGACGTTCATACAAAAAACTATTACGATTATTACACAGCATGACATTTACATATGAAGATGATTTCGATTCTAACCGTGCGGCCGACGGTGAAGAATTGAGATGGAGATATGTATATGAAGGTGGAGGAGATAAAGATATTTTGAAATGGGAAGAACCGTGCACAGTTCTCGAAATGATGATAGCTTTATGTTTCCATATGAATAATATAATGGAAAACTCCGATGAGGAATATTCAGTAGCTTATTGGTTCTGGATGATGATATCTAATCTGGAACTAGACGGTATGAATGATAGCAAATTTAGTACAGCCAAAGTTAAGGACATTATATTTAGATTTATGAATAGAGAATATGAACCAGACGGAAAAGGAAATATTATAAGAATAGAAAATTGCAAATCTGATTTAAGAGATGTTGAAATTTGGTGGCAAATGTGTTGGTTTTTAGATAGTATTACTTAGAAAGGAGACACTATGTAATGTTAGATTTTTTAATGATATCTACAAGAAGTACAAAACGTGGTGTCATTGAAATATATCCTAAATTTATAATCAAGAAAAGTTCTGACTTAATGATAAGAGGTGGAGACTTCTATGCCATATGGGTTGAGGAACGCGGATTATGGTCTACAGATGAGCAGGACGCATTATCTATAATAGATAAATATTTAGATAAATACGCAGAAGAGAATAAAGGTAAGTTTGAAGGACACGTCAGAATTATGCATATGTGGGATGCAGAATCAGGAATGATAGATACATGGCATAAATATTGTCAAAAGCAAATGAGAGATTCATTTCATCAGCTTGATGATAAACTTATATTTTCAAATACGAAAGTATCAAAGAAAGATTACTCTAGCAAGCGACTACCATATCCTTTGGAGAAGGGTAACGTATCAGCATGGGATAAACTTATATCAACGTTATATTCTCCAGAGGAACGTCATAAGATTGAATGGTCTATAGGAGCTATAGTCACAGGCGATTCAAAACATATTCAAAAATTTATGGTGTTTTATGGTTCAGCAGGTACAGGTAAATCTACTATATTAAATGTTATTCAAAAGTTATTTGAAGGATATTACTCTGTATTTGATGCTAGAGCATTAGGATCAAGCAGTAACTCATTTGCTTTGGAATCATTTAAAACTAACCCACTTGTAGCTATTCAACATGACGGCGATTTATCTAGGATAGAAGACAACACAAGATTGAATAGTCTTGTTTCACATGAGTTAATGACTGTAAATGAAAAATTCAAAGCCGCATATTCTAATAGATTCAATGCTTTCTTATATATGGGTACAAATAAACCAGTAAAAATCACAGATGCCAAATCAGGTTTGATAAGAAGGCTTATAGATGTAACTCCGTCTGGCAATAAATTATCTAAACGTGAATATGATGATGTTACAAAACGTATAGATTTCGAATTAGGCGCCATAGCAAAATACTGTGAAGATATTTATCGTAAGGACCCGGGAGCTTATGATGATTATATACCAGTATCAATGTTAGGCGCTTCAAATGATTTCTATAACTTTGTTCTTGATAGTTATTTTACTTTCAAAGAGCAAGAAGATGTACCGCTTAAGAGCGCATGGGAGTTATATAAAACTTATTGCGACGAAGCGAATGTACCATATCCATTCAGCAAAAGGATATTTAAAGAAGAACTTAAAAACTATTTTAGAGATTATAAAGATAGATATACTAAAAATGATACTAGAATGAGAAGTGTTTATATTGGATTTAGAGCAGATAAATTTGAAGACGAGGAAAAAGAAGAAGTACAAACACCTAAAATAAAACTTATAGAATTTAATTCTACAGAATCTATATTTGATAAAGATTGTGGAAAATATCCAGCTCAATACGCAACCTCAAAAGGAACTCCGTCTAAGAAATGGGACAATGTTACTACAACATTAGATGATATCAACACTAAAGAACTACATTATGTAAAAGTTCCCGAAAACCATATAGTTATAGATTTTGATATTCCAGATGAAAATGGTGAAAAATCATTAGAACGAAATGTCGAAGAGGCAAGTAAATGGCCTCCAACTTATGCTGAGTTTAGTAAAAGTGGAAAAGGGGTTCATTTACATTATATTTACACAGGAGATCCGAAAAAATTAAGTGCTATATATGCAGACCATATTGAGGTTAAGGTATATTCTGGAAAGAGTTCATTAAGACGTAAATTAACTAAATGTAATAATTTACCTATAGCAACAATTAGTTCAGGATTACCATTGAAAGGAGAAGATAAAGTGGTTAATTTTGAAGCGATTAAAACTGAGAAAGGTATTAGGACTCTAATTAAGAAAAATTTAAAAAAAGAAATACATCCAGGAACTAAACCGAGTATCGATTTTATATATAAGATTTTAGATGACGCTTATAAAAGTGAATTAAAATACGATGTAAGCGATATGAAACCTGCTGTATTATCATTTGCAGCATCTAGTACACATCAAGCAGATTATTGTATTAAGTTAGTCAATAAGATGCAGTTCAAATCAGAAGAACCATCATTACCGGTCGGTTCTAGACCAGAAGATCAAATAGTATTTTACGATATTGAGATATTTCCAAACTTATTTTTAGTCAATTGGAAGTACGAAGGAGAAGGCAAACCAGTTGTTAGAATGATAAATCCAAAACCGGCTGAAATAGAAGAATTAATTAAGTATAAACTTGTAGGCTTTAACTGTAGACGATATGACAATCATATGTTGTACGCAAGACTTATGGGATATAATAATCAACAGTTATTCAACTTATCACAAAAAATAATAAATGAAGGTAAAGGATTCTTTGGTGAGGCATATAACATATCTTATACTGATGTGTATGACTTTGCAGCTAAGAAACAATCACTTAAAAAATGGGAAATTGAATTAGGCATACATCATCAAGAATTAGGATTGCCATGGGACCAACCAGTTCCTGAAGAACAATGGACACAAGTAGCAGAATATTGTGATAATGATGTTATTGCAACTGAAGCGGTATTCCATAAATTAAAAGGTGACTTTACAGCAAGAGAGATATTAGCAGACTTAGCAGGTATGTCTGTTAATGACACAACTAACACATTAACTACAAGAATTATATTTGGTAAAGAACGACATCCTAATCTAGTTTATACAGATTTAGCAACAGGAAATCAATATTATTAGGAGGTCAGATTATGCGAAATAAATTCATGCGATTTTTAAGACATATTTTCAAAGTTAATTCACCTAGTAAAATGAATGTACTTTTTAATACGCAAAAATCACATCGTCTTTAATGAAGGAGTGATTAAAATGTTAAAAAGTTTATGGAAGATTGCAATACTTACAGTAGATCCTAAATTAAGAAGATACGTTAAAGGATTTACAAAAAATAATAATCCGACAGAAGCTTTATATTTTAAGCATATGTATAAAATAAGATATGACGAAATAGTGAAACGTATAGATAAAAGAGCTTGATATTTTTCAGGCTTTTTTTTTTATTTCTACGCGAAAATTACAACGCCTATTATGAGAGAAAGATAACGTAGCTCAGATGGTAGAGCACCGCTATTCCAAGCGGGTGTCGTTGGTTCAAATCCAACCGTGTCTTTTTCTTTTATTTTTATTTTTCAAAGGGAGAGGATATTTTTATGAGTAAACAATTTGAATGTCAATCATTTCCAGAATACTGGAACACATTAACTAAAATAGATTTTTTACAAAGAAAGATAATATTAAATTCGGTGGCATATTATGTGTATGACCAATCACCATTAACTGATTCTTTTTATGACGGCATATGTAGACAACTAGTTATATTACAAGAAGAATACAATAAAGAAGGTGGCGACTTTGTAAAAGATAGTAGATTCGGTTATGCATTTTATGATTTTGATGGATCCACAGGATTCCATTTATATAATAGATTAAAACCTATTGATAAATATTATATAGATATAATGGGTAGAGTTAAATTTTCTAAAGAATACAACAGAGGAAAAAATGGTTATAAACACTTTTAGAAAGGAGTGATTAGATGGACATTATAAATGCTTTCCCCGGCTATGAGTTTGTCGATGGAAAAAATATATATCGTGGAACAGATGTCGGAAAAGGCGGTTATGTTTATGCCGAACCAGGAATGTATGGCAATATTGCATTATTGGATGTTGCCTCTATGCATCCCCATTCTGCTATAAATCTTAATGCCTTTGGCGAATACACACAACATTTTAAGGATCTTGTTGACGCACGTATAGCTATTAAAAGAAAAGACTTTGATAAAGCTAGAAAAATGTTTGGCGGAAAACTTGCTCCTTATTTAGATGATGAAACAACAGCTAAGAATCTGACACAAGCATTGAAAATAGCTATAAATTCAGTGTATGGTTTAACCTCAGCGAACTTTGATAATCCTTTTAGAGATATTAGAAATAAAAACAATATAATTGCTCTAAGAGGTGCTTTATTTATGAGAACACTTCAAGACGAAGTTCAAAAAAGAGGTTTTAAAGTAGCCCATATTAAAACAGACTCTATAAAAATTCCTGATGCAACACCTGAAATAATAGAATTTGTAATGGACTTCGGAAGACAATACGGATATGAATTTGAGCATGAGGCGACTTATGAAAGAATGTGTTTAGTAAACGATGCTGTATATATTGCTAAGTACGACAATGGTGAATGGACTGCAACGGGAACTCAATTTCAAATACCATATGTATTTAAAAAGTTATTCTCTAAAGAGGAAATACTATTTGACGACTTATGTGAAACAAAATCTGTAACTTCAAGTTTATATTTAGATATGAATGAGAATTTACCAGATGTATCTAGTTTAGAAAAAGAATTGAATAAAGTTTTGAAAAATTCCCCAGAGGATGAAAATTTGATAAACAATCTAAAAGAAGAAATAGCAAAAGGACATAATTATAGATTCATAGGAAAAGTTGGCCGTTTCTGCCCTATTAAACCAGGTTGTGGAGGCGGTTTATTAATGCGTGAAAAAGACGGTAAATATTATTCAGCTACTGGAGCAAAAGGATATCGTTGGCTTGAGGCAGAAATTGTATCATCTCTTAATAGAACTGATGATATTGATGAGGGTCATTTTAAAGAAATGGCTGATGCAGCAATCGATACAATTAAAAAATACGGAGACTATGAATGGTTTGTTTCCGATGCGCCATATACTCCACCTATATTTATAGAAGGTGAGTACGGTATGCATCCGTTTTATGATGAAGATGTTCCATTTATAGGCCCGAATGAATAGGTGATATTATGTATTGGTTTATATCATGTTTAATAGTTATAGAGATTATTTGGATTATAGCCATGTTAATTGGTATTTATAAAAATAGATTATAAAAAGGAGATTGGTATATATGAATAAAAGATTAGATAATATAGTAGTGGAAAATGCGAGATTAATATTTAAAAACTTTGCAGGTGAAGAAAGTAAATTTAATAGAGCAGGAAATAGAAACTTCTGTGTAATACTTGACGGAGATTCAGCTGAGGATTTAAGACAAATGGGATGGAATGTTAAAGTATTAAGACCAAGAGAAGATGAAGACGAACCAACATATTACTTACAAGTAACTGTAGCATTTGGAAATTTCCCACCTAAAGTTATAATGATATCAGGTAAAACAAAAACAGTGTTAGATGAAGAATCAATAAGCACTTTGGATTATGCTGAGATAGCAAATGTTGACTTAATAATAAGACCTTATCATTGGGAAGTTAACGGTAAAGAAGGTATTAAAGCATATTTAAAAACTATGTATGTAACAATTGAACAAGATGTATTCGCCGGAAAATATGATTGCCTAGATGATGAAGAGCTACCTTTCTAATGAAACTTAGAGATTATCAAATAGACGCCGTAAAAAATATGAAAAACGGATGTATTCTAAATGGAGGAGTGGGAAGTGGAAAATCTCTCACTTCTCTTTCATATTATTATCTAAAAAATTCCGGGGATGAAAAATTCCTAAAAGGTGGTCGATATGTGCCAATGAGTGATCCACCTAAAGACTTATATATTATAACAACTGCCCGTAAAAGAGACACTCTTGAATGGGAAGGAGAATTGGCACCATTTTTATTATCAGTACATGATAGCAACAATATATATTCTAATAAAGTTGTGATAGATTCATGGAATAATATTCAAAAGTATAAGGACGTTAAAAATTCATTCTTTATATTTGATGAACAAAGGGTTGTTGGTTCGGGAGCATGGGTTAAAGCTTTCTTAAAGATAGCTAAATTTAATGAGTGGATATTATTATCAGCTACTCCTGGCGACACTTGGATGGATTATATTCCAGTTTTCTTAGCAAATGGATTCTACAAGAATAAGACAGAATTTATGCGGGAACATGTTGTATATTCTAGATTCTGTAAATATCCAAAAGTCGACCGATATATTAATACCGGAAGATTATTAAGATTACGAAGGGAGATATTAATAGATATGAATTTTAAAAGAGAAACAGTACAACATCATGAAGATATTTATGTCAAATATGATGTAAAAATGTATAAAGACATTATGAAAAGACGCTGGGATATTTGGAAAGATGAACCTATTACAAATGCCAGTGGACTTTGTTATGCATTGCGTAAAATTGTAAATACGCATCAGTCCAGACTAGATGCATTATTGGATATATTTAGTCGACATAATAAAATTATTGTATTCTATAATTTTGACTACGAGCTTGAAATATTAAAAGATATTTACTATGGACGAGATGTTAAAGTTGCAGAATGGAATGGGCACAAACATGAACCTATACCTAAATCTAAGAAATGGGTATATTTAGTTCAGTACACAGCTGGAGCTGAAGGATGGAACTGTATAGAAACAGACACTATTGTATTTTTTAGTCAGAATTACAGTTATAAAATTATGCATCAATCAGCTGGAAGAATAGATAGGCTTAATACTCCGTTCAAAGATTTATATTTTTACCATTTAAAAACACACTCTGGAATTGACTTAGCTATATCTAGAGCTATAAAAAGTAAAAAGAAATTTAATGAAAAAGCTTTTGCTGACTTGTAGTACGCGATGTTTACACCTCCTGTTATGAAAGATAATAAAAAATTTATTGGAGGGATGTTTTATGAAAAACAATAATACTGAAAAGAAATCTTTAAAAGAAAGAGTTATGGAAAATAAAGGCAAAATTATTGCTGGTGTTTCAGTTGTAGCTTTAGGTACAATAACTTATATGGTATATAGAAACAACGTAAGAGTTAAGGGCTTATGCAAACTCGCTGAATGTCAAAACGATTTTAACGGGAAAGTAACTGACCTTAGCAAAAAAGAAGTTTCTTTATTACACAAACAAGTGGAATACATGAAGACTACTAGAGAAATAGCAGAAGAAGGAGCCTTAGAAGAAGCCATAAAATCTATCAATAAAAAGATACAATATAGAATCGGTAAAATTGATGATCTAAAATTAAGACCTTTAGATGAAGATGCAAAACTTTCAAAAGAAATATATGAAAAGGAATTAAAAGAGCTTATTAGAAAACGTGATACGTTTAATGAACTATGGGATAAAATGGTACATTAATATTACGGGGAAAGGAGCTTTTACAGTTCCTTTTCTCTTTCGCGCGTAAAATACAAGTTATATTATGAGAAGAATAAAAGCTGATGTGGGTCTGGAACTGACCAGGTTAGCAACTTAACAGTTGTGAGGAACGTTCAGCATTAGAGTATATTGAATGGTTCTGGAACTGACCAGGTTAGCAATGTAACAATTGTGAGAAACGTGTAGTTCGAGATATACTTCTTCTCATTTTATTTTTATTTTTCCAAAGGAGATGGTATGTTTGATTGACAAATTAGTATTAATAGTAAATGGAAAACCGAGAGCTGGTAAAGATACATTTGCTATGTTATTGAATAAATACGAAAGAGTATATAAATATTCTGCAATAGATAAAATAAAACAAATCGCTATAAGCTGTGGTTGGAAAGGTGGAAAGTCTGAGAAGGATAGAAAGTTCTTATCTGACTTAAAAATGCTAACTACGGAATATAGCGATGTTGCTTTTAACGACCTTTTAGATAAGGTTATGGATTTCTACGATGATAAAATTCATGAACAGTTATTATTGATAGATATTCGCGAACCTGAAGAAATACAAAGAGCTGCTGAAGTGTTTGATGCTATAACGGTATTTATAAAAAACGATAATGTACCTGAGATAACATCGAATGAAGCTGACGCAAATGTTGAAGATTTTAAATATGACTATTATATTGAAAATAATGGAACTATAGAAGAGTTTGAAAAAAGTGTAAGAACATTTTATTATAATATATTAATGAGATTATAGAAAGGGGAATGAATATGGCGGTATGTAGAGAAATGTGGGTTGAAGATTGGTTAGGTAAAGATAATAAATTAGGATGTGATATTTGGCGTAAAAAGTATCAACATGAAGGAGAAACTTTTCTAAAATGGTTAGATAGAGTTTCTGGTGGAAACGAGAAAATTAAGAAAGATATTTTAGACAAAAAATTCTTATTCGGAGGAAGAATATTATCAAATAGAGGACTACAAAAAGAAGGACGAAAAGTAACATATTCTAATTGTTATGTTATAGAACCACCTGAAGATAATTTAGAATCTATATTTGATGTGGCTAAGAAATTAGCAAGAACATTTAGTTACGGTGGAGGATGTGGCATTGATATTTCAAAACTTGCGCCTAGAGGTGCAGTTATAAACAATGCTGCTAAAGAAACAACAGGAGCTGTATCATTTATGGACTTATATAATTTAACAACAAGTTTAATAGGACAAAATGGAAGACGTGGAGCTTTAATGATATCTCTTAGCTGTAATCATCCAGACCTTGAAGAGTTTATAGACATTAAAACAGATTTAAATAAAATAACTAAAGCTAACATATCAATAAGAGTTACTGACGAATTTATGAGAGCAGTCGCTTTAGGAGAGTACTATGATTTAACATTCGTTAGAGAAGAAACAGGAGAAGAAATAATTAAAACTGTATTTGCTCCTGATATTTTCGATAAACTTTGTAAGAATAATTGGAATTATGGTGAACCAGGAATGTTATATTGGGATAGTATAGAAAAATGGAATCTTCTTGCGGATGACTCTGAATTTAAATTTGCAGGAGTTAATCCTTGCGCAGAGGAGCCGCTTCCTGCTGGTGGTAGCTGTTTATTAGGCGCTATAAATTTATCAGCATTTGCTAAAGATGGTAAATTCGATTTTGATGATTTTTCAAATACAGTAACACACGCGATTATAGCTTTAAATGAAGTATTAGATGAAGGATTAGAATTACATCCATTAGAAGAGCAAAGAAAATCAGTAGCTGATTGGAGACAAATAGGGCTTGGTATATTTGGTTTAGCGGACATGCTTATAAAATTAGGAATAGAATATGGTAGCGCAGACTCTATATATTTATGCGATAAAATAGGATTTATTATGGCAGATGTAGCAATAAGAACTTCTGCATATTTAGCTAAAGATTTTGGTCCATACAATAAATTTAAACCTGAAGCATTAGATAAGAATTTATATTTCATTGCAAACACAAGAGAAGAAACTAAAATGGCAGTAAAACGATTTGGTTTAAGAAACTCACAATTATTAACTGTAGCACCAACTGGAAGTATATCCACAATGTTAGGAGTATCTGGAGGTATAGAACCTATATTTGATACTTGCTACACAAGAAAGACAGAAAGCCTACATGGACACGACCAATATTATCAAGTTTATACTCCTATCGTTAAAGAATATTTAACAAAGATAGGGAGACTAGATGAAAAAGGAAGAGAAAAAGATACTTCAGAGCCATGGCCATCAATACTTAAAACAGCGAAAACAATTGACCCAAAGAAAAGAGTAAAAATGCAAAGCATTTGGCAAAAGCATGTTGATGCATCTATATCTTCTACTGTAAATTTACCAGAATCAGCAACTATAGAAGATGTTCGTGAACTTTATGTTTACGCTTGGAAAAATAGACTTAAAGGTTTAACTATATTTAGAGAAAACTGTGCTAGAGTTGGAGTATTAACAAGCGAAAAGAAAGAAAAACCAAAAGAAGAGTTAAAGGAACCAGAAGTTAAGATAGAAGAAAAAGATATTTTACCGGACGAAAAAATATTTGACAAAATCAAACCTATGACAAGATCTGAGTTAGGAGGAAGATTGAATGGTGGAACATATGTTAAGAAAACAGCATGTGGAAAACTATATATAACAATTAATAGAGATGATGACGATAACTTAGTTGAAGTATTTATTGACCCAGGAAAATCAGGAGGTTGTGTAGCTAATGCGGAATCATTAGGACGTATGGCATCTACAATGCTTAGAGGTGGAATGGCAATAGAAAGTATAGTCGACTCTATTAAAGGTGTTAAATGTTCAGCATGTACTCAAGCTAAAGGTAGTAAAAAAGTTATTGACGGATTAAGTTGTGGCGATATTTTAGCTAGAACTATACAAGAAGAATACGATAGATTCAATAAATGTGAAAATGAAAAACCTAAATCATATTTACAAGAGATGGCTAAAAATTTTTCTGAAGCAGGAAAAGAAGCTATGATGAAACCAGAAAATTGGATAGTTCCAAATAACACTTGTCCTGAATGTGGCATGGAAATGACTAATGAAGGTGGTTGTGTTACTTGCAAGAATTGTGGATATTCTAAGTGTGATTAGGAGGTAATAGTATGTTAAGATTCTTATGGAGAGTATTAGAAATGGTAGTTGAAGTATTCGTTAAAGCAGCAATGTTATCATTTGCAATCTTGATGTTCCTTTTATTAATGCTAGTTTTAATATTTTAATACGCGAAAATAACATATTCCTTTATGAAAAGAATATATAAAGGAGAGGTTATTATGATGGAATTAAGTTTAGTAAAAATGGTAAGTGAAAAAGAATTAGAAGAAGGTTTAGGACTTTATGAAAAAGCATTAAAAGCTAAAACAAAATTAGCTAGAAATACTTTATTAAGAAAGGCCGCCGACTCACTAGGATTTGACACTATAGCAGATTTATTAGATTTCTTTACTATATTATAACCTAATCGATATTGACTTAATTAAGGATGAGCCTACACGGGCTTGTCCTTTTTATTTTATTTTTTAGAGGAGGATTATTATGAACGGTAAATATTGTAAACTATTAGAACAGAGAACAGATTTAATAAAATTTATAAAAGAAAAAGAAATAGAAAGAATAGAAACAGATTTATTTAATTTTAGTAAGTTAGCACTTCTTTATGAAATTCTAGAAAAAATAGATATACAATTATTAAAGGAGGCGATGTAAGATGACATGTAGAAGAAAAACTAAAAAAGAAAGAGAACTAGTTGCAGATATTCACAAGCTATGCAATTTATATTGTAGTCAACATGAATGTTATGAATGTAAATATGGAACTTATCCTAATGAAGACTGTCCTAAAGCTTACGTTATTGATTTATTAGACAAGCATAGAGATTACGAAGAAGAGGAGGAAGAATAATGAAAGTATATGCGGTTATATCTCAATGGATGGATTGCGATGGTGATTGGATAGATAGAAGAGTTGAAAAAATTTGTAAAACTAGAGAAGCAGCCGAAAGATATATGGAAGAGCATTTTAGATATGGAAGAATTCAAGTATTTGAACTATACGAATAATTAAATTAAAAAGATATTTTCGAAAGGGAGGTAACAACTATGAGCAAGGAATATGACGAATATTTAAAAGAACATTGCGCAAATGTTAGAAAAGGATTCTATTGGATTAGAAGAAGTTTGCCTGAAGTACTTATCGATATTCCTGGCGTTGATTACGAATTAAATATATTACTTCATGATGATACAAAGTATAATAACGATGAATATGATGCATACGATGAATATTTCTACGGAAAAAAATCAAAAGACAGTGAAAAGAAAATGAGATACGCGTTCCAAAATCATATACATCAAAACCCTCACCATTGGCAACATTGGGTTCATATTACAGATGACGGAAAACCTAGTGTTATAGCGTTAGATATGCCTTATGAATATATCATCGAAATGATTTGTGATTGGTGGTCATTTAGTTGGAAGTCTGGAGATTTATTTTCGATATTTGACTGGTATGAAGAACATAAAAAGACTATGAAATTAAGTAAACGAACAAGAGACACAGTTGAAGATATTTTAGATAAACTTGAAAAGAAATTAATTAAAGTTAGAGGACCTAGAAAATAATTAAGGGAGGTAATTAGTATGTCAAGTATTATATTTTGGGGAGCTGTCATTATTGGTGGCTCTTTTCTTTATGTTGGTTTAGGAGGACAGCCTTCTAAAAAAGAAGAAAAAGAAAAAGAACAAAAAGAAGAGCATCATTACGACAAAGAAACATATGAATATTTTTGTAAATTACCATTAAAAGAACAAGAAAGATATTTTAAAGAAAACTTAGATTTAAGATATTACAAAGATGATTCGACTGTTGGATTAACAAATGATAAATACTTGAATGCTAAACATGCTGAAGAAATATCAAGACGCACTGGTAAACCATTCACTAATATATACAAAGTTTATTAATAGGGAGAGTGTTTTATATGATTAATAAATTCTTAGATAACTATGAGTTCTATAAAACTTATGAAGAGAATGGTCCATTTTCTAATGAGACTATAAGAAAGGCTGATAGATTTTTAGCAATCAAAAATAAGAAAAAGAAATCTAAAAGAAAACAAAGAATCACTGTTAATCAATTAAAGAAAAAAGAGGGGCGTGAATGTTATGAAAACGTGTAAAGTTAAGCCAACATATTTTCAATGTGGATTATGCCTTGATTATCAAATAGAAAACTCTGTTGTAGCATTATGTGACCAATGTGAGCCTGCTAATAAGATATTTGACTTAGTATGTATCACGGACGATTATGCAATTGTTATGGACGAAAAAGGAGAAATGGAAAGAGTGGAAGTAGAAAGAATTCATGATATACAAGAGGAGGATTAATATGAGTAAATTTTTTAAGCGTCTATTCTGTAAACATGAATATAGAATGGAAGAATATTTCTTTGGTGATATGAAAAATTACGGAAGAGGCGTTGGAGTATGTATAAAATGTGGAAAAAGAAAGGTGTTGAAATAATGAAAATAAAATTAAAAGGTCCAATTGATAATTATTGTCAACGCTGTTTAGAAGTTAGAAATATGGAATTACCGAACTGTGAAAGAGAATGTGAATATTATAGAAGAGGGTTACAAGTTAATCCTATTATTTATGAGGAGGTAAAAAGAAATGAAAATAGATAAATTTAAACACACTGATAATTGGCAAGATGTTAAGGATGCAACTATGAATACAATAGGAAAAAATACAGGAGCATATCCTGATAGTAAATGGAAAAGACAATTGATATTATCCGAGCATTCACCAATAAGAAAATTAAAATTTGAATGGCGTTGGTATGATTTGAAATCATGGGTTTCTGTGCATTTTGTTAGACATAAATTCGGTATAGACCACTTTGTTAAAACACAAAGAACTGATCGTACAGGAGTTAATAGAGACGATTTACCACAAGGTAGTTTAGTAAACCATGAAGTTGAAGCAAATGCACAAGCACTTATTAATATATCTAGAAAAAGATTATGTAGCTGCGCGTCTCCTGAAACTAGGGAGGCGTGGCAAGCTGTTAAGGACGAAGTAGCTAAGACTGAACCTGAATTGGCAAGCTGCATGGTTAGAGAATGTATTTACAGAGGTTTCTGCCCTGAGATGTTTGGTTGTGGATATGATAAAACAAAAGAGTTTGAAGAGGAATTAAAGAAATACAGAGGGGTTGAATAATATGTTTTTGATATTAGTAGTTCTTGTATGTATCAATTGCGCCTTATGGAAAATAGCTAAAATTTTAGAAAGGAGATTAAAGTAATATGAAGTTCTATATTATTAAAAAAATATTCGAAATTTTGATAGTTTGTCTAATTATAATATTGACCTTAATAATATTGATAGCTGGTTAAAAGGGTGCAAATTATATAAGTAAAGGGGAGAGAGGTTATGTTATATTACGATTTAAATAAATATCAAATACCAAAGGATTATACTTATAAGAGTTATATTAATGAGGCAGTTAGCAACATTAGAAAAGGAAACAACGCTGACTATTACAAAGATACTTTATTTAGATTAACATATCCTGTTGCAATTTTAGAGCTAAATAAATACGCTAATATTGATGAAGTTACTGAGTTGTTACCTATAATGAGTATTTCATTTATGAAAACTGTTGAAAAATTTGATTGTAAAAAACAAAATAGCTCATTCATGAATTATTACAAAAGAACTATGCATAACGATATAATAATTGCTTACTATAAACACCGAGTAACTAATGAGAAAACTAGGGAAGAAATTAAGAAACTTAAAAAAACTATGACATCTTTAGATCATCTTGTTAATATTAGCGCTGATGATGAGGTACCTTTATATGAACTTATAGAGGATGACAAAGCTCGTATAGATGAAAAGGTATCATACGAAGAACTTGTCGATGTTATATTTGAAGATATTGATGCAATGTTCCCTGAATCACAACAAAAGAAAAAAGATATTTTCGTAAGTTATGTTAACGCTTGTATTACTGATGAAAAGTATGATCGAAAGAAAGCAGCTAAAGAATTTGGCGTGTCTATAAGTTATATATCTAGAATTGTAGCTAACTATAAAGAAGTATTAAAAGCTAAATTAAAAAGGAGAGGATATACATGTTAGGTAGAGTATTATTTTACGGTTTGTCATATTTTGTAGTTGTAGGTTTGATAGTTTTGTTCTTTATGGGGGCTCATGAAGACGATTTATAATGGTCAGTTTTATTTTTGAAAAGTGGGCAGTGGTCAGTTTTATTTGGCCATTCCCTATTTTTTTTTACAAAAGTTAGAAAAAAGTGGCCAAAAATGGCCAGAAAAAGTGGCCAAAAGCCCACTTTTATTTGAAAAGTGGCCACCCCTCAAACCCAGTGATTGCAACGGTTTCAGGGGTCTTGTGGCCAAAAACCCACTTTTTTCTCTTATTAATGTGAAAAAAAAATAATAAATATATATAGATAGGCAAAAAAAAGTGGCCTTTTGACCACAAACTATTTTTGGAGGGATTATAATGAAAACATATAAATATTCAATGGATGATAAATTTAAAAATATGACTTATGATGATTTTTTTTATTATTGTGAAGAACGAGCTTGCGATGGTAGATGGAGTTTAGAAGAAGCTCTTCTATGCTTAGAAATAATCGAACGTTTAAAGAACATAAGAGTTTATACAAGAGTTTATACATTTTCATTCTATAACAAAAATAAAACTATAAAAGCAAGAGAAGAAGAGTGGAACATAATTAAGAAAAATATTTTTAAGGAGGGATTATAATGAGAAAAGAAGAAATGTGTGTTAATTGTGTATTTTGTGAAACGAATAATGGAGTAACATATTGTGCTGTAACAGGAGGTATGACTGAAACTGATGGATATTGTTTAACTTTTAAAAAAGAAAAAGAAAAAGACGAATATGTCGATCCATTAATGTCTAGAGAGGAAATGGTAAGTATAACTGCCGAAATAAAGAGTGAAAGTTTTCCAAAGATATATAGACTTATAGAATACTTAAAAGAAGAATATTTAATCGAAGATATACAAGTTGCCAAAGTGCTTGAAGCAGGAGAAGAATTTTATAAAGCTAAACTAAAATATAAAGAATTTCCATTTTAGTTAGGAGAAGATATTATGGGAGATAGAAGTTTAATGCAATTTTTATTTATATGTTTATGTCTTATATTTTTGTGTTCACTTATAGTGGACTCAATTAAAAATAAAATGAACAAGTAGGAGGGTATATTATGAAACTATGTAGTAATGAAGGATGTAGATGCGAACATGTTCAAATGTGTGCTTTATGCAAACACTATAATTGGAACTACGAAGTCTTAGATAATGATTTATATGCTGATCTTATGTGTAATTTAAAAAATGATGTTGTAAAAGGTTTTAACTATTGTGAAAATTTTGAATGCTTTAGATTGGAGGATAATTATGAAGAAAGAGAATAATTAGGGTACGCGAAAAAAACATGCCCTTTTATGAGGAGAGAGATATGATGTGGGATTACTTGATGTAAAGAGCAGTCGTTTGGTCTTAGACTAAGTGGAGGACTGTATATCTCGTCCTTTTTGTTTTTAGAAGAGAGGCTTGAAAAAGTATAAGAAGAAATTCTTACTCTCTTCTTTTTCATTAAGAGCGATGAAACTATATTTTAAAGAGGAGATGATTGTATGTACGAAATTTTAAAAACCTTATCAAAACCTAATATGTCAATACTAATGATGATGAAATTGTATTATTAAGGTTTGAAAGGGGATATTCTATTATGGGGAAATTAGAAAGAGATTTTCAAAAAAATTTAATTAAAGAATTAAAAGATATTTTTGTTGGATGTATAATCATGAAGAATGATTCTGCCTATATTCAAGGAATACCAGATCTTTTAATTTTATACAATGACAAATGGGCAGCTCTAGAAGTAAAGAAATCTAGAGTTGCATCACATCGTCCTAATCAAGAATATTATGTTGACAAAATGGACGACATGTCATTTGCAAGATTTATATATCCTGAGAATAAGGAGGTAGTATTAGATGAACTTCAACAAACATTATTCTCTGGAAGGTAAACATGCATTCCTTGGCGCTAGCAAATATCATTGGATTAATTATGATGCTGATAAATTAGTAGATTCATATTCTAAATTTCAAGCAACATTAAATGGTACTATCTTACATGACTTTGCTTGTCAATGCATAACTTTAGGACAAAAATTACCTAAATCTCAAAAGACATTAAACATGTATGTTAATGATGCTATTGGATTTAAGATGAAACCAGAACAAGTTTTATATTATTCTGATAATTGTTTTGGAACAGCAGACGCAATTATATTTAGAAACAATTTATTAAGAATACACGATTTAAAAACTGGTGTAACTAGAGCACATATGGAACAACTTGAGATATATGCTGCTCTTTTCTGTTTGGAATACAATAAGAAACCTAGCGATATTGATATGGAATTAAGGATTTATCAAAACAATGAGATTATTGTCCATAATCCTACAGTGGAAGATATTTTACCTATTATGGATAAGATAATCACGTTTGATAAAATAATCGATAAAATGAAGATTGAGGGGGAATAGTAAATGGCTTATCAAGATAAACCACCTATTGATGAACTATTACACTATGGAATGCCTAGACGTTCAGGAAGATATCCTTGGGGAAGCGGTAAAGACCCCTACCAACATAGCGGAGACTTTCTATCTAGAGTTGATGAATTGACTAAAAAGGGCATGAGTGAAAAAGATATTGCTGAAAGTATGGGATTGACTACTAGTCAATTAAGAACACAAAAATCTTTAGCTAAAGATGAAAGAAGACAATTAGAAGTTGACACAGCTAAAGGTCTTAGAGAAAAAGGATATTCTCTTAATGAGATAGCTAAACAAATGGGTTATAAAAATGACTCATCTGTTCGTTCTTTATTAAATGAACAATCTGAAAGTAGAATGAAACAAGCTAAACAAACAGCTGATTTCCTTAAAAAACAAGTAGACGAAAAAGGTATGATAGACGTAGGTGTTGGTGTTGAAAGGGAATTAGGAATATCAAAAGAAAAACTTAAAACTGCTTTATATATTTTGGAAATGGAAGGATATAATACATTTGGAGGTGGAGTTCCTCAAGTTAATAATCCAGGTAAACAAACCAATTTAAAAGTATTATGTCCACCAGATACACCTTATAAAACAATAATAGATAAAAACGGTAATGAAAGAAAAGTATCTAGTGCTATATATGATTATCAGAATGTACACTCAGTACATGAATATACATCACATGATGGAGGACAAACATTCGATAAATTTGTTTATCCATCATCTATGGATTCTAAGAGACTTGCTATAAGATATGCTGAAGATGGTGGATTAGAAAAAGATGGACTAGTTGAAATAAGAAGAGGTGTTGAAGACCTTAACTTAGGTAATTCTCATTATGCACAAGTTCGTATTATGGTTGATGGAACTCACTATATAAAAGGAATGGCTGTATATTCTGATGATTTACCAAAAGGTGTAGATGTAATGTTCAACACTAATAAAACAAAAGATAAATCTAAACTTGAAGTATTGAAACCGATAAAAGATGACCCAGATAATCCATTTGGTTCTTTAATTAAAGCTGGTGGCCAAAGTTACTATACTGATAAAAATGGTAATAGAAAACTTTCATTAATAAATAAGAGAGCAGAAGAAGGTGACTGGGGCGAATGGGCTGATAAATTACCTTCACAATTCTTATCTAAACAAAACTTATCATTAGTAAAGAGACAATTAGGCTTAGCATCTGCAGATAAACAAGCAGAGTTTGATGAAATAATGAGTTTAACTAATCCTACTGTTAAGAAATCATTACTTAAATCATTCTCTGATGACTGCGATTCAGCAGCAGTGCATTTACATGCAGCAGCATTGCCTAGACAAAAGTATCAAGTAATCTTACCGGTACCTTCAATGAAAGATAATGAAATCTATGCTCCTAACTATAATGATGGAGAAAAGGTAGCACTAGTCAGATACCCTCATGGAGGATTATTTGAAATACCAATCCTTACTGTCAACAATAAACACAAAGAGGCCAAAAAATTAATAGGAGCTAATGCTAAAGATGCTGTTTGTATTAATAGTAAAGTAGCAGAGAGACTATCAGGAGCAGACTTTGATGGTGATACAGCAATGGTCATTCCTACAGGTGGTAGTGTTAGAATAAGTTCTAAACCACCATTAAAAGCGTTAGAAGGATTTGATCCTAAGATGGAATACCCAGAGCGTCCAGGAATGAAGTATATGAAAACGGGTAAGAAAGACAATACACAAAATGAGATGGGTAAAATTTCTAACTTAATAACTGATATGACATTACTTGGAGCTAGTGATGATGAATTAGCAAGAGCAGTTAGACATTCTATGGTTGTTATTGATGCCGCTAAACATAAACTAGACTACAAGAAGAGTGAAGCTGACAATAATATTAAAGCATTGAAAAAGAAATACCAAGGTCATGTTGACCCTGAAACAGGAAGATACAGTGAGGGTACAGGTACAATAGTATCCCGTGCCAAAGGACAACAATCAGTACTTAAGAGACAAGGTTCTCCTATTATAGATCCTGAGACAGGTAAACAATCATGGAAAGTAGCAGATGATTTAACTTATGAAAAGAAAGTAGTAGATAAGAAGACTGGTGAAGTTAAGACTAAAACAATAACTAAGACACAAAAAAGTACTAAGATGTTCGAGACTGATGACGCATACACATTAGTATCAGATAGTAGGAACCCAGTTGAATTAGTATACGCAGACTATGCTAATCATCTTAAAGCCCTAGCTAACCAGGCCCGTAAAGAAATGGTAACTACCCCAGACATACCATATAGTCCTGAAGCTAAGGCCCACTATCAAAAAGAAGCGGCATCCCTAAAAGCTAAAGTAAACGTGGCCCTAAAGAATGCCCCACGCGAACGTCAGGCTCAGACCCTAGCTAATGCTATAGTTCAAGCCAAGGTAAAAGACAACCCAGATATGACTAAGAAAGAGAAGAAAAAGGTTGGACAACAGGCCCTAGATAAGATGAGAAGACAGGTGGGGGCTAAGAGAGAATTAGTTAAGATTACAGACAAAGAATGGGAAGCTATACAGGCAGGAGCCATATCACCAAATACATTAAAGACTATCCTGAATAATGCAGATATGGATACTGTTAAACAGTTAGCTATGCCTAGAAGTACTAAAGAACTAAGTCAGGCTAAGATAAACCATATAGCTACTCTTAAAGCTTCTGGCTATACTAATGCCCAAATAGCACAAAAACTAGGCGTATCCACATCAACTATAATCAAGTATTCAGATAGGTAATTGTTTGTTTGATTATGTGTAATTAATTTGTTTAATTGATTGTTTGATTAATGTTTTAATAAATGTTTGTATAAAGTTTTGAAAGGAGTTTAATTAAAATGAAAGTAATGTTATCAACAATTGATAATCCTTTTAATCCTTTTGAAGATTTCAATTCTTGGTTTTTGTTTGATGTTGAAAAAGGTTACAATTCATGTTCATACTTAGCAAGAATAGCTAAAACATCAAATGAATTCACAGAAGAAGAAGAAGCAGAAGAGATTGAAAGAGCTATTGATGAAATAATTCAATATGATTTTATGAATTTATATATAAAAGTAAAGCAACCAGATTCAGAAGAAGATTAACGCACCCTGGAGAATTAATTTACAGAGGCGGGGGGGATGTGCGAAATTTGCACCCCCTCCCTG
>OLPU01000139.1_pt1 | contig 65625 bp, 100 predicted proteins | sample 1673111 | NCBI WGS metagenome assembly OLPU01 (sample SAMEA3136755, study PRJEB25190) | human gut metagenome | reverse complement strand
TAATTAATAATTTTCAAGTATATTTTATTAATAATATTATTTTGGGATAGTTGTACTATCAATTAAAGAATTACTTAAATAATACAAAGCCTATAAGAGGTTAGTATAATGTTTAAAAAGTATAATAAAGAAATATTTTTACTTATACTCGTATCATTACTTCTTATTAGTATTTCAGCAATAAGTGCAGGTGATGTGTCAAACTCGACAACCACATCACCAACAGTTACTGTTGAAAAACAAGTAAGTATGAGTAATGTTATAAAAGAAGATACTACTGATAATAAGGTATTATCTAAAAATAGTGAAAATATTCAAACAAAAGAAAAAACAGATAATAAAAAAACAATAAAAAAAGAAACCAGTAATGTAGACTATTATGTCTGTGATAATAGTGGAAGTGATAGTAATACTGGAAGTCAAGACAATCCCTTTAAAACCATAGGATATGCAGTTGGAAAGGTAAATTCCAATGATAACTACAATATCCACATTAAAAATGGTACATATAAAGGTACAGGAAATACAAATCTAACAATAGATGGTAATAAATACATTAACTTTATTGGTGATGGAATAAATCAAACAATCATTGATGGAGAAAGTGAATATACCATACAAGGAGGAACAGTTTGGGGAGATGACCCATACTTTAACACATACAACATAACAAAAGGTAACTGGGCAATGAACATAACCTCAGGTAATGGTAAAATAACCATAAAAAACCTAAACTTCCAACACATGGTAAGTAAAGGTGGAAACAATATCAATGCATATCCTACAGCAACAATAGATAACTATGCAAATCTTGAAGTAGATAATGTATATTTCTATGAAAATCTTGCAGGAGTAGGAGCAGGAATAAGAAGTAATGATGGTTCCACACTAGTTGTAAACAACAGTATATTTGAATCCAACCGTAAAAGTAGTAGTACAGGTAACTTTGGAGCTGGAATATACAATAATGGTACAGCAACAATACATAACAGTCAATTTATAGATAATGCAGCAAGATGGGGAACAGTAACCAATGATAAAGTACTAACCATAGTAAACTCAACATTCCGTAATGGACATGCATACAACCTTGCAAGTACATTTAAATTTGGAAGTGGAATTGCAGCAAACACGGGAAGTGCAGACTTCTACAACCAACATAATGGATCAGTAACACTCATTACAAACATAACCAAGTGTACATTTGAAAACAATGAACAAACAGACATATACCAAGGAAAAGGAAACCTTTATGTGAATGAATGTGTATTTAAAAATAGTACTGGAATTTATATTGCTAATGATGACGTGTTTAATAGTTCATTTAATCGTGTCATTGAAAATTCATGTTTTAGTGATATGAAAGGCTCTAGCTTATTCTACAGTCTTAATTTTAGAAAACTGATAACCTTTGCAATATATAACCTTGGTCAAGCTAATACACAAATAACAAACAACAATATAACAGTTCCAACAAGTGCTTATGGTTTATATCTTAATGGATATAATACAGTAGAAAATAACAATATCCAAGGACTTGTATATATTAATGGTAATAATAGTGTTATTTTAAATAATAATTTAACAAGTAATAGATCATACACTGTTGAATTAACAAATAATGCTTTTAATAATAGTATAAGAAGTAATAATATTTCTGCTTCCATTTTTACTGGAAATATGGCTGTGAAATCCACAAATGATAATATTGTATCAGATAATATTGTTGATTCTGGAGAAAATATTACAATTACTGATGATAATTATAATACCTACTTTGATAGTGAAGGAAATATACAAGACACACTTATAAGTAATGGTAGTCGTTTAAATCTACAATCATTAAATAACAAACAATTTAACATAAAAAATCTAAGAGTATTTATTACAAGTATTGATGGATCAATTCTTAGAAATTGTTCAATCTATGTTGATAGTACTGCAAAAACAACAATTTATGGACTAAACATACAAAATACCAATGATAAAGATTATGTAATAAAAATCAACTCAAAATACAATAACATCGAAGCAAACAACATAACAGTAAACACAAACACACCAATACACACAATTATACTCCTAGCTGATGAAAACAACATATATAATAATACAATAACAACAAATGGGCCATCCAATAACATAAACTATACTGGTAGTTATGGTGTTGCAGATACAATAGGATTACTTATACAATCATCAAAAAACAACATAGAATCAAATGTATTTAAAACTAATTATACAACAACACAACCATATGGAACAACAATAGGAGTGTCAATACAAGATAATATCACCAGACACACAAACAACACATTATTAAACAATACAATAACAACACAATCAAATGCATATGCATACTCATTAAATCTATTAAATACTGATGATAACGTAATTACTAATAATATAATTAATGTATTTTCAGATAATTATGCAAATGCTATACAAGTTGTAGATTCCCATAATAATGATATAAATGCAAAAGTAACCATAAACTCACAGAATATTGCATACGGTGTAATAATAACAGGAAATAACCAAACATCAAACAATAACATAATTAGTGAATTAACAATAAGCAATATAACCTCAAACATCATATATGGAATTGAATTATACAATACCAATAATACAAGAATATCATCAAATGATTCTAGTAGCTCCTATTATTTACATGGAAATTATGTGACAATGATTGGCTTATTTAAAGCAAATAATACTGAAATAAGTTATATATCACCATATATCAATGGTAAAACAGGAACATTAAACACTGGATATGATGTATTAAAACCAACAAACACTGTATTTAACATAGTAAACTCAACACAAACACAAGTAAATGGAATAAAATACATACAAAAAACAATCAACACAATAAAATACAACAGTCAAGGAAACTATGCACAAATAACAAACTCTAGTAACATATACATAGGAAAACTAGTTAAAGAAGACTATGTTGAAAATACAACAATAAACACAATAAACACACCAATACTAATAACAGACTCACAAAATATAAACATAACAGGAACAAACATAACCACAGACAACCTATACACAATAATACTAAACAATACAAACAACAGCATAATCAAAGACAACATACTACTAAACAACAAACAATTAAATGGAGCAGACAACACCATAATACAAAACAATTGCCAAAACAACACACTACTAAATAACACGCCAACAATAAACAATGTATTATATTTAACAAACAACAACTACAACACATACTTCACAAACAACATATACCAATTTGATTTAAATACAATAGTATTAACATCAGACATATACAACAAAAATATGATATTTAACAAAGAAGTAACAATAGAAAATCCAAATAAATACACGGTCATCGTTGGCCTGTCCAACGGCGTCGTGCGCGAAGTGAAACCAAAATCCTTCGTTCTTCTTCCCATTGATGAAGTGGACTATTTAGCATCGACCACTTCCTTCTTCACCGACAAACACCTCATCATCGCAGACAAAGGTGTACCTAATAAGGAAGCAATTGAAGAAGTTGGTCTCGATCCAGAAGAAGTCCATTACCTTACCGATGAGGAATTAGAGAAGAAACTGAAGGGTGGCAAGATTTCCGACTTCCAGAAATTCATTGATGGTTACGTCGGCAACATTCCACAGTCCGCACGCATCCGCGAAATGGCAGCCAAGTTAGACCTGCGTGCTTCTCGCATGGATTACATCGCTGAAAAATTGGGCTAAGGTGAGCGCTTATGGCTGACGAACAGTTTACCAGAATGCGTGACCGCCTAATGGCATTGACCGCGCTTCAGCGCACCCCGATTGAGTACAGCCCAGATGATTACGATTTGCTGATCGTTGATGGCATCCGGGCGCTGTACGTTGACCTGAATAAGTCAGCCCAGTATCGAACAGAATTTGATGAACAGTCCCTTAGCTTCATTGATAAGGAGTTATTGATCTCCGAAGAAGAATATATTTTGCTTAAAGCTCATTTGAATTTCTATAAGATGATTCAGGCTGATGTCAACTCGATTGTCGGTTATTCGACAGACTCCATCTCTGTCACAAATGCCGACAAGCCATACGCGAACATTTCCAATGAGATGGCACGAATTGAACAACGATTAGTGGATCTATTCTTCAAGGTACGATTGGAGAGTGGTTCCTAATGAATTATGTTCACGTTGAGTATTTCAATAAGGACATGGAGAAGGTTGGTGAAGAAGACTTGTCTCTCGACGCCTACACACTGCGCCTTGCTCACAATGTCCTGCGATTACTTGAAGATATTGAGGAATCCGGGATCGACCAAGAGAGTCCTGAATACTGTGCGATTCGACACAGAATTTTTGACATCTGTGGTTCGCTTCAACGGATGCCTAGAAATCTATACTGCGCTTCCAATAAGAAGAAGTGCGAAGAGGTGGTTTGATTGAATTTTTATATTCCACCTACACTGGGGCACGATTACGACACCTTCTTGCAGACTTCCGTTTGCCAAGACATTCGCTGGTGTCGATTCTTCATCCCAGATGCCGATGACAACGAGTGGGTTGAGGAACGCGCCGAAATAACGCGACTCAATTATAAGTCGAAACAGTATGGCGCTGATGGCTCTCTCCCTATCCGATTGTCAAAAAGCTCTCAATTAAAAAAAGGCGATATGGTCGAATGGGAAGGTAAATACTACCTCGTCTCATGGTATGTACATAACGCAATTCCAGACTCTCAGGCAACAATGCTCGACTACTGCAATGTGCGGGGGGCTTTTTTCAGAGAGAACTTGGAAAGCGAACACATCGATCATCTCACTGGCGAAAAGCTGGATGAGCTGCCTAAATATAAAAAAGTAACACACGATGTCTACGGCTTCTACATTTTGAACGGCAACTATGAAAAGCGCCTCAAGAACTCTCAGGCTGGTCTCTTCAACGACAACCGAACCTCGCTGATGATCCAGTGCAACCCGGACACCAGAAAAGTAGAGCGAGGGGACTTATTTGTTTGGCATGATGAAGTTCACCAAGTGGACGACATTTCGCTGACAGAGGTTGACGAAAATGAAGAAGGCATTATGACGATCCATCTGGGTCTAACTCTGAATAACACTGCGCTGGAGTACATTCAGCAAGGCGAGTATGAAGAGGACGATGATCCTTATGAGCGGTAGGAAACGCGGAGCAAGTCCAATGGGAAGTGAAAAATCATGGCAAAGCATGGAACACTTCTGACCGTCAAAATGCCGCCCGAGCCGCTGATTCAAATGATTCGTCAGAAACTAAAGGAAAAACTTGAACGCTATGCTGAAGAAATGAAGTCAAACGTCGCAAAAAATACAACGATTTATCCGGCTCCGGGACGATGGATCAGTAATGTACAGTCATATATTGATGTTGAAGATTTAGGCGGCGGTGCCGTAATCATATTTGGCGTTGGCCTTGAAAGTGGCACACCTGAGCAGGCATTGTGGCAGGCATTCATTTTCAACAAAGGTTCTGGTCAGCATGGTGGCAGAGGCATGATTTACTCTTTGCCAGCACCGGGTACTTATTATGACGTTGATGTTGGCGGCGGTATGCCAACTGGTGGTCGAACAACAGCAAGCGGTGAACCTTTAGCATATCCTCAATTTGGGAAAGGCCCGAATCATTGGTTTGACGATGTGGCTGACAAAATTGGTATCACACTACCAAGCCTTATGAGAGAGATTGTTGAAGAGTCCGTTGCGGCATTGTTTGCTTCCGGCGCTTGGACGCTTAAAGGACATCGGGTTACTGTAAAGCTGTGAGCCTGCGTAGACTCACTAAACATAACATCAAAGGAGTTACTGAATGGCACAAGCAGATCAACTGAAGTCCATCCGGCTCCTTTTTTTCAACGATGATGAATTAAAGGAACTGATGGCTATTCCTGAGAAGGACTACTATAGCATCATTGCCTTTAGAGATTTTTATTGCATCGTGAGTGCTGGCACATATGAAAACATTGAGATCGACCATCCGTGCCGTTTGATTATTTCGTGGGGCGACATGTCCAATACGAACAATCACATGGTTAATTACAGGCCGCTCGACATTGAAATCTGGGTGCAGCGCACCTATGAATATGGGGCAACAAATAACGTCTTCGATCGGCGTCAGGAATTGATTGCCAACCGAATAAAGAAACTGATTTGTTCCGCTCCCATTGAACACTTCAAATTTCAATTTGAAGACATGTACGATATGCGATCCAACACTCAGGACTACAACAGATTTTTTATGCGCTTCAGAGTCAAGTTCATTAAGTGAGCTGGCTCTATTTTTTTTGAAATTTAGTAAAGGAGTTTTGCCTAGTGAAACAAGGTTACATTATCGACGTACCTAACGTACTCGTCAAAACTGGCGATAAATCCTACATCTCCCTCACTGCTACTGAAGGTCAGATCACTGTAGAACCTGAAGAAATTACCATCGAGGGTGGTCAGGGTATTTATCCTCTGTTCCAGATGAACACTAAATCCACCATCACTGTTTCCGTAACCGACGCTCAGTTCAACACCGACCAGCTTGAAGCATTCGGCGCAACTGCAAGCAAGGAAACCAGAAAACGCTATGAGATGGAAACTTCTTATGTAGTTGAAGAGGATAACACTGTTACCATCGAAGGCCGCACCATCAATGCTGCTGACTTCTCTCTCAACGGCTTTACGGCTGTTGCTCAGTCTGGTGGCGAACCTGCTTCTGCAACTGCTGGTCAGGTGCTCGTAGACAACACGACTGAATCTGGCTCCACCAAGCTCACCTTCGCTGCCGAAGATGACATGGCTGGTAAGACCATCTCTCCTGTTTACACCTACACCAAAGAAGCTGAATCCTTCAAGTTCCTCGAAGGCGTCTTCCCTAAGAAGGCTGAAGTTATTCTTCAGTTCCCACTCTATGAAGACGAAGATGGTAACGACACTGTACCAAGCACCGTACAGATTACCATCTACAAAGCTTCCATCTCTGCTTCTCCAACTATCGGTGGTAGCTACAAGACTGCCTCCACCTTCGCCCTTGAATGTACCGCGATGAACCCACGCCGTGCAGACAAAGAAATCTGGGCAATCGACGTGTTCGACAACACCGACGGAGAATAATTAAATTGCGGGCTGTCGCGAATGCGGCAGCCCTTTTTCTTTTTTTTGGTGTCCCCACCATCTTTCCGACATTTATGTCGGAAACATCAATCAGAACAAATTGAAAGGATTGGCGCGTGAGCGCCCCTAAGTGAAACGAAAGGACAAAGGTGAAAGGCAAATGGCAACAAAGGCAAAAGAATCTAGCAAAAACGTAGTAGTGCTCAGCAACAAAAGAGAACTCGTTATCAAACCAACTAAACTGAAATATTTCTCCAATGGGGACTTCGCAATGTATCAGATTTTTGACAAGCATGGTCTCGAAAACATCATCGTCACACCGGACGGGAAAATCCTTGGTATGAAATTTTTCAGCGCCGTCATGGACAAACCATATGAAATCAAGCAGGTGAATGTCGCCGCTGAAGGTGAAGAACCTCGCTATGAAACTCAGTTCGTTTTTGATGAAGAACTTGAGTCCATCTATGACGACGAAATGAGTCTCGCTGAATTTAAGCAAGTCGTCGAAGTTGCAAAAGAAGTAAACGGTATTGCCGGAAAAAACTAAGTGAGACCACCTCTGGTTTCGACTTAGAGCGTGGTCTGGCCGTTATTTGTACTTATACCGGATTTGTACCAGATGAGCAATTAATGGAAATGACTTACGTCCGCTACACAAACATCCTGTCCGAAATCGTAAAGAAGTTGCGTTACGAATCAATCTCTAACCTTTGGGGCAATTCGTTCGCTAAGGACGTCAATGAAGTGGTGGACAAATACAACCCGCTTACAGATCTCATGGGACAAGCTGGTGGAGCAAGACGACTCACACGAAGCGCTATTAATGAACTTAAAGGAATCAACCGTGTTTAGCAAACACGACAAAATAAAATAAGGTGGTGATTGAGTGGCAACAAATGCAGATGCGCAAATTCGAGTAACAGCCGATGTGTCCAGCGCGATAAGCCAGTTGAATGAATTAACCAATGCGGTCAACAACGTGAATAATGCAACAACGGCGCTTCAAGGAAAAAAAGGCAGTTTCTCATCCTCATTGACAAGTGGGCTAAACAAGACCCTTGCCGATTACCAGAAGGCAATGCAAGAATTTGCCAAAATTGCCAGTCAGACGAATTCTACTTTGCTGAATCAGCAAGTTAGAAATCAAAGTAATGCATTCGCTCAGAACACTCAAAAACAATTAAGAAGTATTCAGTCTGTTAATGAGGCTCTAAAGAAGGAAATGCAGACGCGACAGCAACTCAGCACCATGGCGTCTCAGCTTTCACAACGTCAAATCTCTGACGTTCAACTGTTGACAAAAGAGGAAGAAAAATATCAGCAAGCCTTGCAGCGTAGACAGGCAGTTTATAATACTACATCAAATGCATTTGACCAGCACATTACCCAATATGAGCAAGCGCTTGCGTCTCAGCAGAAACTGGAAAATGCGCTTACATCCAGAGAGCAAAACACCATTGGTGGATTTACGAGACGTATTGCCAACTCTGCGGCATATATTGCGGGGTATGGCGTATTCAATACAATCACATCTGGTTTAACATCTGGTCTTGCCGCCATTCGAGATTACGAACTTGGTGTAACTGATTTACGCAGAACGCTCGAGCAAGGCGAGATGTCTTTCACTCAATTTGAGGCTCAGTTAAGTAATTTTGGTCAAGCTGCCGTTGAAGATGCAAAAGAATTTGGTGTAGCAATTACCGATGCTCAGGAAGCAATGACCGAGTTGGCACGTGCCGGTGTTGGTGCTTCAGACTTAGAAGGTATGACAGAATCGGTTCTCATGGGGTTGAATACAACCGAGCTTGAAACTGCTTCTGATGTTACTTCCGCATTGGTTTCAACTATCAAACAGATGAAAATGGAATGGTCAGATTCCAGCATGATTCTCGACAGTTGGAACTTCTTGGCCGACCGTTATGCTGTCCAGACTGATGACTTTGCACATGCAATCGAGCGTTCTGGTGCGGCATCAAAAATGCTCGGTATGGATCTCTATGATCTCAACGCCGTTGTCACCATTCTTGGCGAGTCCACGCAGGCCTCTGGTGAACAAGTTGGTACTGCGTTCCGTTCCCTCTCCGCTCGTTTGTTGCGTGAAAGCACAATAAATAAGTTGGCTGAGTATGGGATTCAGGTTAAAGATACAAATGGTCAATTCCTTGAATTCAGAGATATTATGAATAATATTAATGATGTTATCAAGGATCTTCCTGACGATTCGATTATCTTGTCTGATATTATGGATACTCTTGGTGGGGCATGGCGTAAGAACTGGATTACTGCTTTAACCCAAGACTGGGGACGCTTTGATAAACTTGTTGCTCAACAAGCAGAATCTGTCGGTTATTCCGTAAAAGAAAATGAAAAAGCAATGGACACCATTGCTAAGAAGGCAGAAACCCTTAAACAAACCTTCCTCGAAGCATTCATTGATATTGGTGAAGCAGGCGGCGAAGATGCAATCAAGGATTTATTAGATGGAACGGCAAGTGCATTAGAATCTGCTATCAACTCCCCTGCTCTGAGATCCGTTGCAGATTTCCTTTTCAGCAATCCTCTTGAGTCTCTTGGAGTCGTTACTGGTGCTGGTTTATTTTCTAAATTCACTGGCGGTATTAATCCTCTGCAAAAAATAGCCCAAGTTGTAACGTCGAAAATATCAAATGACCCGTATACATTGGGCGGGTTCATCAATGGTTTGTATATGGGGTCGGGGGTAAGCGGCAAACAAAATCGTGCTGAGAATTTATATGACTCTTTAAAGAAGAATTTCGATCTTACTGATACAGAAATGCTGCCTATTGCTGGCCGTATTGATGATATATTTAAGAGCAGCACAACAAGCATCGCCCAAGCAGGTTCTGAAGTAGAGCGACTTACTGCTCAATTAAAAGATGCTCAAAACTACTCTAAGTCTTTATTTACTGATGAGGGTAAAGAAAGTTTTTATAAAGGCTTACAGTTAGACAATGATAAATTATATGATTCGTATGGGCTGGCAGCTTTACAAAGAGAACAACAACGTAGTATTGATTTGGTTGTAGACTATGATCGACAATTAAAACAAGCGCAAGCGACTCAAGATAGGTTTCTTCAGTCGTCCTCAAAAGCTAACGAGAGAAGTATCTTCTCCTCTATTGAGTCGAGTCGTTTCAAGGAAGGTATTCGAAGTTTTGTAGGTGGTCTTGCATCCGGTGCAGTCCAAATGGTCGCCATTGCTGCCGCCGCTCAAGGGATCGACTATCTTCTCAATTGGAACGAAAATCAGCATTCTGATTTTTATGGACAAATTGAACAATATGAACAAGCTATAGATTCGCTTAAACAGCAACAAGAATCTGTTCTTTCGATGGAAAAGGACTTTAATGCGACAGGCGCTCTCGTTAGTAGAAAAGGCACCAGTAGCAGTTTGTCTGAACAAGAGCTGGCGTCATTTAACACACAGCTTGAAGAATTGCGTTCCGTAGATCCTTCTGTTGCTGCGGCTATCGATGCAAGTGCCCGAAGCCTTGGTAATTACAGCGAAGCCGCAACTGTGGCGGCAGAGGCTATTGCTCAATTAAGACAGCAAGAAGCAGCCACTTATCTTTCAGAATCCAGAGACGATTACGCCGACAATATGAAGGCTTGGCAAAATGAGTTAATGGATGAAAGCGCGGGCTGGTACAGTCAACTTCAAAAAGCTGGCACTTGGACAAAACAACTACAGAAACTCGGTATTCAAGGGGATATTGACGAATCGACCGGGAATATCAGTGTTCTTAACGATGAATATGCTTTAAGCAATCTTGAAAAAATCGCGGAGAATAGAGATAAAATCGCCAGTATTTTGCGGTCGCAGGGAAGAAACGATGAATATATCGAAGACTTCTTTGATCAAGTTGCACATGATCAAGACCTTATCAACACAGCCATTTCGGATTCTCAGCGCCAGGGGGGTGCCGAACTCGAAAGAAATATGCTCGCATTACAAGACGCTGTTGGCGGCGCTGAAGCATATCAAGAATCTGTTAATAGTCTTAATGATCTTATGCAAAGTGCCCAAAGCGTCAATCAAGCGGAAATGCTTGAAGGCTTCACTAAAAATTTGTCACGAGACAAACAGGCTTTTGCTGACTATACGGAAGCACAAGCAGATCTGGCCGAATCATTTTCCAAAGAAAGCGTTACTAAAATTAGTGACGCCATTAGAGATTATGCTGAAGAAGCTAAAAGCGAGGGCTTGGTCGATGACAGTGAGAGCCTTGCTAATGCCATGTTTGAACAATATTTCGGTTTTAATGAGCAGGAATATCAAAGCATGGTCAACAAAATGGCCGACAATATTAAGTCTACTGATCTCGATTTATCTAAGGCTTTTGGCGTTGATAAAATTGCAGACATCAAAGCAAACCAGTTTGAAGGTATTTATGACTTCCTGAACGAGCTTACCTATAAGATGAACGAAGGAAATGAAGCAGCAGCTCGTCTACAAAACGCTCTTAATAATGATCTCATCAATGGCATCAACTGGGAAAAAGCAGATGAAGGTACTTTTTCTAATTTCTTCCAACTTGACACCTCACAAGCTGATGCTGTAATTAATGCTATTTCTGCGATGGAGCAAAAAGCCGGTAGTCTTGGTGAAACATTAAGCACTGCATTTGGCGGTGATGTGACAGCGGCATTTGAAAATCTTTCTGCTGTCGCTCAATCCGGCGCACAAGGATTTGCAGACAGTATGAATGCCATGTTTAATAGCATTGATGTAGATTGGGCAACCAAAGCAAATCTTGTTAATGAAATCGCCTCTGCATTAAACATGGATTTAACTGATGAAATGCTTATTCCGCTCGGATTCAAAATTGAAAACGGCTCTATCGTCAGCGCACTTTCTGAGGCTGAACAGGCGGCACAAGGCGTTGAAGGCCTAAATGTACCAATCAAGGGTAAATATGAAGAAGGTTCTGCCGAACAAGCTGCTCAAGAAGCAGCCAGCGCAGCAGAAGGAACAGAAGCCAATATCACCGTCGGCGCGGAAGGTGATCCGGCAGAAGGCGCAGAAGCCGCAGAAGAAACTGCAAGTGGTGCCGATGGTGTTGATGCAAAAGTAGATGTTAGTGCCAAAGGCAATCCATCTGAAGGCGCAGCCGCCGCACAGGAAACGGCGTCTGGCGCAGATGGAGTAAACGCAAATGTTGATGTAGGCGCTAATGCAGAGCCCGGCGCTGGGGCAGATGCGGCAAACCAAATCGCCAATGAGGCCGAAAGCGTCAATCCAAAAGTAACCATCTTCCCTGAAATTAAAGTCGGTGAAAGTCTTGCTGGTATGATGAATACCATGGATAGTTTCTTCCAAGGTGGGGGGACTAACCAGACAATTGAGGTTCAAGTAAAAGCTGATACGTCTCAAGCTCGCGAACAAATTAGCCAGCTTATGAACTCTGAGAATACAACTAAACTGGATATTCAGGCAGACACCGCTCAGGCTGAATCTCAAATTCAGTCTCTTCTCTCTTCTGAAGAAACTGCGAAATTAACTGTGCAGGCCGATACATCGCAGGCACGTTCGGAAATTCAATCCCTCATGACCTCTGATTCAACCGCCCAATTGAGAGTTCAGGCTGACACAGCACAAGCCGAGTCACAAATCAATTCTCTTTCCAATACGGAAACGGTAAGAATCAATGTTGAAGCCGATACAGGACGCGCTCAGTCCGAGATCGATTCTCTCGGTGGCTACGGCAGCTCTGTCGATGTTCAGGTTAATGCCGACACCAGCCGGGCGCAGTACCAGATTGAATCGTTGGGCGGCTATAGCAGCCAAGTAGACGTGCAGGTGAACGCAGATACTTCTCGCGCACAATACCAAATCGAGTCGCTTGGTGGATACGGCACGCAGGTTGATGTTCAAGTCAACGCCGATACAAGTCAAGCTCGCTATGAAATTGAGTCTCTTGGCAGTTCGGCAGGCCGTGTTGAAGTACCAGTAGACGCAGACACCAGTAGAGCTATTGCACAGATTCAGGCGGTTCGAAGTGCTGTGCCGGACATCCGTGTCAACGTTACAGCAAACGTGGCTCCACTTCAGGCTTCCTTAGCAAGCATCCGTTCTCAGGCAGCAGGCATTCGATCCTCGCTCAATGGGGCGGCTGCTTCTGCGGCAAGCGCTGGGGCATCCATTACTGCATTGAACGCTCAGGTTCAGATGGCAATTGCGGCTGTTGCTCAGTTGCGTGCGGCATTCGCAGCACCGATCACGATCAACATTGACATGGGTCAGCTCCAAATGCTGGCTCCAACAATTAGCGCGGCAGGTGCGGCAGCGTCGGCGGCAATGGCACAGATTCAGGCCAGCATTCAGGCAACAGCGGCTGCATTCTCGGCAGGTTGCGCACAGATGGTAAGTGCATGGGCAAGTATGTCCTTCCCTGCTCCACACATTCCAATGCCAACAATTTCCGTTAGTGCAGGCGTCGGCACGTATAGTGCAAGTATTTCGTGGCACGCAGCTGGTGGTATTATTCCTGCTACTCCGGGCGGTCGTATTGTCGGTGTCGCCGAAGGCGGCGAAGACGAAGCAATTATCCCAATCTCCAAGTTGAAAGATTACATCAAGTCCTCGATGAGTGAATCGCTTGGTGAAATTGGTGATGCTTTTGCAAGCTCAATGGAGCGCACATGGAATAGTTTTGCACGCGACTTGAATACCTTCACATCAAACGGCTACTATGCGACGAAAGTAAGAACACCATACGTCGAATTGGATGCTGATTCCAAAGCAATCCTTAATAAATTCGTCGAAGCAAAACCACTCGACTTGGAAAACTTCGACATTGAGAAGATCGATCAGGTCATCAAGAACATCACTTATCAAACCGACTACCTCGACAAGATGATTGAAGATGCCGATGATATGGTCGAATTCTACGAAGCATACGGCGACTCCATCAATCAGGCACGCGCCGAAGTGGAGCGTTTCAATTATCAGTGGCAGCAAATCGCAGCTATTCAGCAGGACGCCAATGAACTCATGCAGCAGGCAAACGCAATCCAGAAACAAGCTGGTGTTGACCTGTCGCAGTACATTGATATGAATTATGAAGTGCTCGACGCACTCGAAGACACTGGCGAAGAATCCGAAGGTGTTCTGGATAAACAGATTGAGGCATATGCTCAGGTCATCCAAAAAGTTGACGAGCTGAAAGACAAACTGCACGAACTGAATGTCCAGATGCTTAGTGATATCAATGACTTGGCAACCGACTTCCTTGAAGCAAGCATTGAGAGAAGTTACGAGTCTCAGAAGAAAGAAATCGAAGACCGACTCGAACTCATTGAGGATGAACGCGACGCCTACTTGGATGACCTTGAAGAGCAGCGCGACAGACTCGAAAGTGCCAAGGATGATTTTGAAGACAATATCGATCTGCGCGACAAAGAGTTGCAGGATCGTATTGATGCCATTCGTGATGAACAGGATCGCCGCGAAGATGAAGCCAAACTGAAAGACCTTCAGGATAAAATCAAAGACGCTCAGGATAGACTGGACGGCTTGACTAACGAATACAATACGAAGGTCTACACCATGGATGAGGAAGGTCGTTGGCAGTTCACTTACGAGGCCGACCCTGAAGAACTCGAAGATGCGCAAAAGGATCTCGAAGATGCCCAGAACGATCTCAAGGAATTCTACGAAGATCAGGAAATCAAGCGTCTCGAAAAAGAACAGGAACTCCTGCAAGAGCAGCTTGATAACTACAACAAGCAATACGACGACATGATGGACGCGCTCGACAAACAGCAGGAAGCCCGCGAGGAAGCATGGGACGATGAGACCGAGTCACTACAAGACCATCTCGACGAACTCAATGAGATGCAAGAATACGCCATGGATCACATCGGTGAAATGGCGAAGAAGCTCATCGATTACCTCATGTCTGTTATGGGCGGCGACATGTCGAAGGTTTACGATTATTTGCAGGTTGCTAACGGAAACTACGGCGGCGAATCGTACAACCCACTTGGCGGCACGTTCATGACCGAGTATGCGAAACAGATTGCGGCAACTGGTCAGAACCTTGAAGAGCTGACAAACAAGCTGCTTGAAATTACCCGCAACCCAACTATGTATGATCCAAATCAGGTTCTCAATGCGAAGAATGAATTGGACAAGCTGGGCACGACGGGCGCGATCGATCTGTCTGAGCGTATTGAAATCACGCCACAATTGGCACAGGTGCTCGGTAACTCTATCGGGTATGGCCTTAACGAATACATCTACTCTTTACTCTCTCGTATTGGAACAATTCGCACAGGCGATTCTGGTACTGGCGATCCACAACGTGGCGAAGGGTATGTCGTCACGGCTGAACATGTAGCTGACTATCTGAACAAACTTGGCCTTGATGTGAGCGCGACGATGGTTCAGGCGTTGTCTGAAAGTCTCAACGCTTACGATTACATTGGCTCTGTTGGCGATGTCATGCGGAACATTTTCAACGGTTTGGTCATCAATGAAGACGGCACATTCACTAAAAAAGACTTCGATTCGTTGCTTGGTATTTCAGATGAATACCTCAATACGACGACAGATATCTATGACATTGCTGGTGCGATCGGTATGTCGGTGGATGACCAGTTGGAGAACAGTGAAAAACTGATTTCTCAGATTGGCCTTACGCAACAGGAACTTCAGGCAATTGCAGCTGGCAACGCAAACTACACGGATGTTCTCACAAGACACATCGCTGAGTTGACTGGCAAGATGGACGCCAACACTTACTTCTCTTCCGAGGACGTTGAGAAGAGCGAAGAACTCATCAAGGCAATGGGAGACACGACAGATGTCAATCAGTTTATTCTTGAAGAGTTACGCAAGATTGGCACCATCCAGAAAGAAGGCGACAAGGCCGGGCAGGAATACACCAAAGAAGATGCATTCAGTTATCTCGAAAGCCTTGGTATCAGTGAAGAGTTGATTACCAACACAGTAACGACAACCCTTCTGCTTCAGGAAACGCAGCAAGCGGCAACTCTGGCCGTGGAAGAAAATAGTTCTCAAATCAGCTCCAATACGAAGTCGGTAAATGAGCTGGAAAGAACAAACAGTTATCTCGATAATACGGTAAGCAGAAACACCAGCAGTATTTATGATTTGGACGATACTATAGACACTCTGATTGATAGCCTAAAAGAGTACACGGAAAGTATTGTTTCGGCAGTACAGTCCGCAGCCGCCAGTGCGGAAAGTGCAAAAAGAAGTGCTGAGGCGGCAGCAGCAAGTGCAAGAGCAGCCGCAGCCGCCGCAAGTTCGTCGGTCAGCAAATCGTTGAGTAGCGCTTCGACCATGGTAAATGCCGCATGGGGCAATAGTTATTCTGACGGTGGTGTTATTAGCTACACTGGCGGGGCAGAAGTTCACGGCAGCAAGTCGGCGTCTGAAGTTGTGTTCAATGCAGCCGATGCAAAGAAACTGTACGACTTGGTTCATAACAACGACTCTCTACTTTCGACGCTCGACCCAGCTGATTTCGAAATCGACCTCACTCAGCTCAACCTTCCTCTCATTGACAAGATCAGTCCATACGATGTACAGACGCAGAATATTGACAATAAGAAAGTCATGAACATTGAAAACATCACCATGGAGTTCCCACAAGTCAATGACCCAGACGGCGTGAAGAATGCGATCCTGAATTTGAGTCGCGACATTAAACTTTACGCATAACGAAACAATATAAGATATTTTTATATATCTTTTGATACAAATTGACGCATTTCACGACATAATATATAGGAGCATATTCTCCATAATTTTTCCTCCCTGTGGGCGCGGCGTTAGTCGCGCCCCTTTATTTTAGAGAAAAGGCGGTGAACAAATAATCCATGGCATTTAACAAGCCTGTGTTACTCGACATCATTTCCTTTGATGCATCCGAGGAACAAAGAATCTACTTCAATGTAAACGGCGGTGATTTGCATACTCGCGTGCTTGTCACGATCACAGAACGCAACACGCCGAACATCATTTACAAGCAGCTGACCTTAGTTGCCGATCATGACTTCTTCGTATTGGCAGCAAACACGCTGGAAAATAACAAATACTACGCGATGGTCATTCAGATTGGCGACGGCACAACTTGGTCAGAAAAAAGCCAATCCGATTATTTTTCCTGCTTTGCAAAGTCAACCGTTTCAATCAATGACGTGAATCCAGACGGGACGACCGTCATCACGAAACGAACATACACTTTTACAGGTAGCTACACTCAGCCGGACGATCCGCTGCGTTACTATCGCTTCTACATTTACAACGAAGACGGCTCGCTCTTCTACGATTCAGGCAATCAGTACAGCCTCATCATTTCGACACAGGTTTCGAACTTTGAGAACGAGACGAACTACGACATTGCGCTCGAGGTTGTTTCACAAAGCGGCATTCTGAGCCGAACAGGAAAGATTCACTTCCGTGTCAAATACCAGAAGACGGGTATTGAATCTCAGATGAACGTTGTTGGTGATCCATACTCTGGAGATGTTTCGATTCGCGCCATCATCAAAGACCAAGATGGTGAGTTCTACGGCTACGAAAATGGAGTGTTGTATGAAGTCGAAGACAATCCTCAGTTTGTCACACACAAAGACAATGATGGGATTGGTACTCGATGGATTTCACTTCCATCAAACAGAGCTGTCCTGTTCGCGACAGATGACTTCTTCGTTGAGGTCTACACGCTGACGATCTGGTTTACGCGCCTCAACCTGACAGACAAGATTGAGATTGCAAAGATCTACTGCGGCGAAAGCACCATTCAAGTTCTCGCTGCCCCAACCGTCATTGAGATGTTGTGTGATTTCAATGGGAGAGAAACAATTTATCATCTCGACATTGAACCGCTCACGACCTCGGTCAATGAAATACTCCGCATCACGATCGACGACTGCTGGTGCAACATGGAATATGAGAAAGGCGGGAGTATAGAATGATTTTAGGCTACTCGGTTTTTGGCGACATTAACTACAACCCAAACATCACTCGCACTCCTTCTTCCGTATTGATTACTGGTGCTGACTTCGATCAAGTGCGCGTTGACTCCGTGTACGGCGACGATCCACTCACCTTCGAAAAGAAAGACTGGACTGGTAACACCGTCATGCAGGCAACGTTTGAGGGCGACACTTTGGACTGCGGCTCACTCGGCGCGGCGTTTGAAACCATTACTCACATCTCATTGAAGAGAAAGCGATATGACGATACTGAATGGGTAACGCTTGAGAAGCTGGACATCAACAGCATTTTCGACGGCATCTACAACTTCGTAGACAGAACAGCCGATCCTTTCGAGCGATACGAATACGCGATTGTTCCTGTTGCTCAAGGCGATGAGTACACCTACTTCATTCAGACGGTCGATACTGAGATGCAGACGATCTACCTGTACGACATGGATAATCGATACGAGCTTTACTACAACTTCTCCTTCAACGACTTCACATACAACATGCCAAATGAATCCATCCAGACAATGGGAAGACAGTATCCTATTGTCGTGTACAACAGCATTCTCAACTATGCAGAAGGCGGCATCAATTGCTTGCTGTACGCCAGCGACGAAGAAGCGCCGGATGTGTACCGCGAAAAGAAACTGCGGCAGCACATCATGGAATTCCTTATGAATCGCAAGCCAAAAGCGATTAAGTCTTATGAGGGCACGAACATGATGATCGCGATCACGGACAATCCAGTATTGTCTCACAATGCTCGCGGCGTGTACGATCTCTCATTTAAGTTTGTCGAGATTGGCAGCATGAATGACCAGTACAGTCTGTACACCAATGGATTCAGCACTATTCCAGTTGAGGAAGGTAGTTCGCCGACATGATGACGCAATATCAGTCGGACGTAGTAAAGCAGCAGGTTCGTAACCTGTATTCCAAGCTTGAGATATTGGACTCTGATTTGACGGTAATCCGCGAAATGACAGGCATCCTGAAAGGCGGCGACTATTCGATCTACGCCAAGGTTGGTGAGCGGCGCACTTGCAACGTTGAACTTCAAATCACGAAAGACACAGTGCCCTCTCCTACCTCTCCTATCTGGATCAACAAGCGGGTTCGCGTCTATGTTGGGATTCTTCATCTCCAATTGGACGAAATAATCTGGTTCCCTCTGGGGACTTTTGCAATAACTGACCCAAGCCAAGACATTGCTATCACGGCCGAAAATACATTCTCAATTCAAGGGATTGATTTCACGGCTTACCTCGATGGCACACTTGGTGGCAATCTGGAAAATAAAGTCATCATCAACTCTGGCGACTATGTGTACAACACGCTCCAGAATGTGTTTGCGAACTTTACCAATTTCCAGACGAACATTCAGCAGACCGACACGAAAGTGCCATACAAAATTGAGAAAGATCCGGACGACACTGTGTGGGATATCGTCGAAGAACTTCTTGAACTGTACCTGCACTACGAAGGTTTTTTCGATGTGAACGGAACTTTTGTCTACCAGCCGATGAGTGACTTGGTGACTGACTCCGTTGTGTGGGATTTTTCGGCTCCTGAAAACAATTTGATTGAAAGCGCCACGATCAACTACCTGTGGGACGACGTGCGGAATCGCGTCACTGTCAATGGGAAAGACGATGATGGGGTGTACCCGTCGTATACTACCTGCGCACTCTCAACCGACAAAGGCTGGGAGGACTGCCCGTATACCGTTGACAAAATGGGCGAAACAAAAGCATTCCAATACAGACTGCCCGCCGACATTGTGGACAGGGTATGGAATGCGGCACAAGCAGAAACCAATACTTCTTCCCCATTGTACGAGATCAAGATGCTGGCGCAGCAAAACCAATGGGACAAAGAAACAGCAATAAATGAAACAGTCGGCGCAGAAGTGCGTCGTTTTTTAGTGGGCAAAATTAAAGGCTCGGCGCTCAAGACAAGTTTTGAATCCTACGGCCTTAGTGACATTTTCGATAAGTTCATCTCGTCTCAGGAGATTGCCTACTACAGCTACAACCCACGATCGATCACAATCAGCGAAACAAGTTACTACAAGGTTGAGCAGTGTGTGACCCGTGCTCAATATGAGTTGGATACGCGCTTGTCCGGCAGTGAGTCGGTGCGGTTGTCGATTGTCCCGATTTACGGCTTGGATGCCAATCAGCTTATTTACCTCGACATGACGATCAATGACACGCCGATTCAAGGCAAGTATTGCATCGACGAAATCACTTGTAAGCTAGGCGAGGCTGGGCTGATGGATGTCACTTGCCACAAGGTCACAAAGAACAGATTTGCTTTCAATCAGGAAATCCTGTATGAGGAAGCGCCAGACGACTGGCAGTACACGGAAGAGATTGCCGAGAAAGAAGATGGCGAAGTTGCCAAGAATGAGGCGTCCACTGCTTCGATCATGACGATGGCAGAGACGACGACCAACACTTTCTTGAAGCCGATTGTCATCAACAACATCTTTGACGACTACACCGTTGCGAAATACAACCTGACCGTCAGCGAGCAGAAAGACCTGCGCGACTTGATCCGAATCACAAAAGGGACGACTCACAGAATCCGGCTCGTGAACGACGGCAAGGAATCGAAACTATACCTGAATAACAGCGAATTGTTCAGAGACGCAGGCGGCAACTGGTACATCAGCGGCTCGGTACTCGGTGCGGATTTAATCCACAACGCCGGGCTTGTTCCGGGCACATCCTCTTCTCTTTCCTCGTATTGGAATTCTCATTCGATTAACATAAAACTTTTTCCTCAAGTAATTCCTAGCTTAGACACATTCCTTCCTACTCGTGTCATTAAGGATTTCTCATTGAGCCATGAAGACGCGAAAGAGTTGGCGTGGGTTGGTGCTTGCTACGGCAGACGCACTGGCACACAAAACGATTTTAGGAAGTCGGTGTCAAAGCATTACATTGAAATATTCCTCATGAACTCTGGAGCGGTCATCAAGATCGCTGAGAGTATGAGCGGATATTCAAACCTTCATCGAGACAGCAGCGGCAACTGGTACTCCGACAGCAAGGCGTATGGTCAGTGCTTGTTTGCAAACAAAGGCTGGGTTGGAGCTGCTTCTTCCCTTCCGATGTACACCTTCGATGAAGAGGCAAATGGTTACTTGAGACTTGATTACGAAAATACTTTAGCTGGAAGAAACGACATATTGTCATAAGACTTTGGCGTGAAAGGAGTGATTTAATGGCACAAAGTGTTTTTCCAGACGCGATAGATTCTTTCCCTACACATTATGATCCTACCGCTGAAATCATGCCAAAGGTCGCACGGTATGAACAACTTCGAGCGATCGTCAACAAATCAGCAACCGAGGAAGAAGAATTTAAGCTTCTTGCTGCCGAGCTTGCGCCGTACATTTTCACCACGGAAGAATTAAACACGATGCAGGAAGCCATGGTGAATCTCGAAGAATACTTCAGAGACCACACTATTCCTCAGTTGACAGCATGGTACGAGGCGCTTACTCAGGAAATGGCCGATGTTGAAGCGTGGGTTGAAGCCCGCGTTGATAGATTTTCCTATAAGGGTGCATACGATCCTGAGACGAAGTACCTCGAAGAAAATATTGTCCTGTATAATTACGCGCTGTATGTGCTGATGGCTGAAGAGGCAACTGGGATTGAGCCTACCAACACTGAGTATTGGGAAGTCTACATGCCCAATAAGAAAGGTGAAAAGGGGGACAAAGGCGATCCCGGCATGAACCTTGCTTTCCGTGGTATGTGGGCATCTGGTTTGGATTACAGCGCAGAAGCGACGCCGGGTGGAAATGCGGACATGGTTTCGTATGGTCACAGAGTGTTTGCCTGCATTGAGACGCATACTTCTGGTGAGACGTTCGATTCGACCAAGTGGCTGTGCATCATTGACTCAGATAACTTCGACCTTGAAGCAGCGGCGTTGAAGATGAATTGCAATTACCGCAGCTCCATTCAGGAAGAAGCCGACGGTACAATGATCATCAACGAGCAAATCATGGAGTCAGTGAACAAAGATGATCCATTTAATACGTCGAGCGATGGTAATGTATTGATTTCTTGTGTGAGTACAATCACCAGCGCTGACAATGTGGATACGATTGAATCGGTCTACACAGACAATATTAACCTGCTTGGATTTGGGAACACCTACACTTATGTTTCAAAACTGAGCGACGACCAGAGTGTTTCTTATCGTGTGCTTCCACCTGAAGAAGATCCATATGCTTGATGGGCGGTGGCAATATGAAAGATGAAGAAACAATCAAGGCTGCCTTGGTGAACATAGCCAAAGTGCTTGCAGAGACGATTGTCAGAGATTTGCACTATGACTATCACTTCTCAGGGTATGTGACGTACAAAAATGAGAATGGCACATTTGAGATTTACTCTGAGGAAAAGATGTGCGCCATTCACAATGTTCGGTGGTCAACGACTACTGAGCCAGTTGTTGGGGACAAGGTTTTGATTCGCGAAACCAAGGGCGTTCCTGACAGCTACATGATAGATTACATTGAAAATTAGTTATCCAAAATGATTTAAGTACGGTGGTTGGAAATGGATAACGCATTGCTTTTATATTTGAAAAAACTCGAACAAAATATGCATTCGGAATTTACTGATGTTATTACGGCTATAAGTAATGTCCAGTTGCGTGTTGATGACATTTATTTGGGTAGTCAAGTGTCCGACTGGGTAACGGATTTAGAAACGTTTGGAACTTCTTCTGTTACTTACGGAGACCCTACTAGAATGAATGTTATTGTTGCCAATTCCAGTGCTTGTAAAAACAATGATATTTCATCGATTATTTTAGATTGGGCTATTGCAAATAATAAAGCTGGTACTTATTTTGGATCTATATTTGAAAATGATGCCAGCGTTGCATGGAATACATTATCGACGATTGCAAATGTTATGGGAAATAATGCTGCTTTTTCAAAGATTGCTAATGATAGTTTTGCTTTCGAAAAATCTATGAACAATTCTTCATGTAGAAACGCAATATATAATGCCAAATCAGTGACAGAATCAATTATCAATAACTCATCTGTGGCAAAAACTGAATTAGGAAAAAGAAAAAATCTAATTATTTTACTGTATCCGATAATAAGAAAACCAATAGTTGGAGCGGAAGGTTCCTCCTATATTCTTTAATAGGAAGTTTCGGTTACGAAACAGAAGTTCGCGTTACTGGTTATACGATTGATAACGATAGTTCCGATCCTTGGCCTGTATCAAATGGATTGCGCTTCACAAGCTACATTTACATAAAAGGATATTTTTATTCAAAATATGGATTTACATATGTTGATTTTAGTTAAGAGGTGACATCTAATGAAACTACATGACAGACTCGAACAAATCGCAAACCAAACATCCAAGCAAGTTCAGCGCGGCCGCACAGAAAGCACCTCTTCTACCACTACCATTTCCCTTTCTCCCATTGACCCCGGAAAAGCAATAGTAAAAGTTTCGGTGCAAATGGACGACGGATCAACACCACGATTCTCATACATGCTGAACGCAAACGAATTAAAAGTAAATATTGAATCGCAGTTTTCTGGCACGGCATATATCGACTGGGAAATTGCAGAATAACGGGAGGTTATTTCATGAATAATACTGTCCTGCTTTATTGCAAGAAAATATTAAACGAATTAAAAACATTGGCGGGGGAGGTATTAAACGTTCAGAGTGATTTGGACGTGTTGCAAGGCGATGTAGATACCATTCAGAACAAGGATATTATCAATAGTGATAGTGTGATTAAAAGCTCTCAAAGAGGGCAAGTCAATAATTCTGGAACTCTTACCGCTAATCAAACAAAAACTGTTACTGTAAATTTTTCTACTGTAGATAAAAATAAATCAGTGGAGTTTCATGATTTCATAGTCGATAATGTGTTTAATAGAGTTTCAATAGAAAGCGTAACTTTTAATCAAAACACGTATTCAATTAAGTTGATGAATAGCGTAAGTAACTCTAGTGATTATACTCTTACTGGTGAATGGAAAATTGTAGAGTTTTATTAATTAGGAGGAAATTATGAACAACGTATCTTTTCTGTACTTCAAAAGAGTATTAAACAAATTAGGAGATTTACAGGGGGGTACTGAGCATACAGGGAAATGTTGCTTCTGTTGACACGATTAACAACAACACTTCCTATACACGAAATAGTAACCTAATAGCCAATGGTAGTGCGATTAAAAGTGTTCAACGCGGCTATTATCAACAAGAGGTACGCAACAATCTAAGACCGACTATTGTAATACCAGTTTCAATCACAAACCCTAGTAAATGTTGGTTTGAACATAATACGATTGCCAAAGGGTTTAATGGTACTCAAGTATATGAAGAAAGCGTTACTTTAGACAGTAGAGGTATAGTTATTTCCTTAGAGTTGAGTACCAGTAATGGTCTAGTAGAGGTTACTTGTGATTGGCAAGTTATTGAATTCTATTAAGCACAGAGTCATTCACATGGCTCTTTTTTTATTGTAGCAAAGGAGGAAATTTAATTGGTCTACTACTACGCGCAAATTGATGAAAACAATATTTGCATCGGTGTCTCTCAGAACCCACTACCTATTGAAAGAGACGACATGATTCAAATTGACTCATACGATCTCAGCCTGCTTAGAAAAGTTTATCAGGACGGCGAATGGATTGAAAACCCAAATCCAGAACCTGAACCTGTACCAGAGCCAACGTCAACTGACGAACTTAAAGAACTTATGCTCGACCTTATGGAAGGCCAGGTAACGCTCTTCGAAATGCAACTCGGCTCTATGGAGAGTGCCCTGTAAAAATATATGGGAAAGGGGTGATTACTGTTGTCCGAACAAAATCCTTCCCCTCTTGTGACTCTTGAATTATTACAAGAGCACGATGAATTACTGAAAGACTACATAAGTAACAACTCCTCCACAACCACTTATGATATGTTGTGTGAAATGTATAACGTATACTCACAGGAAACGGAAGAGTCTGATGGTACAACGAAAATCACTGAACAAGTTCAGGACGGTGAAACCGTCAAAGCAACCCGCACCTCCATTCTCTCAGCCGATCTTAATTCGATTACTGAGACGACCACCATAGGCGACGTAACACAAACACGAGTTATTACAATTGACGAGACAGCAGGTACGGTAAGTGTAGAATTTCAGTCTTAACGGCGCGTTCGAAAGGACGCGCTTTTTTGATGCGCGGCTTTAGACTGCGCAATGAAATGAGGTGACAATGCATGATGATCAAGCAAGGTGATGCTTATAACTTGGAGGTCAAAGTAACGAACTCTAATTATCAGCTCAATTTAGATGATGTCGATAAGGTGGAAATTTTCATTGGCGACATGATCAAGACCTATCCCGGCGATGTCACTTATGACGAAGAAAAAGAGGTTTTTCTCTTCCCATTGTCTCAGGGGGAGTCCTTTATGTTCAAGCCGGGAAAAACAGTTACATACGACGTGCGCGTCAGATTCAAGAGTGGCGAAGTAACGGGCACGCAGCCGCAAAAGGTTGACGTAATTAGGTCTATGTCCAAGGCGGTGTTGAAGTAATGGCACTCATCGCGAAACTGATGGAACGTGAGCCTCTTCAAGCGGAACTCACCGCACGTATTGAAGTCATTGATGTGGCAGGGGATTACGAGGGCGAGTATGAGGTCACGCCAAGCGAGAAGGAACAAAGACTCGCGACCGCTGGCAAAATTCTCGCACAGGAAATCGTCATCTATCCTATCCCTTCGTATTGGGGTCGCATCACATGGAATGGCGATTATATTCGCGTTTCATAATTATTTCTATTGCACAAAGTTTTAGACGCCTGTGAACGACAGGCGGCACAAAGGAGAGAAATTCACATGGCAAAAAACGTAAAAATTAATGGTGTTTCTTACAACGACGTCCCTTATGTCACCATCCCATTGGCCGACGATTCTGGCGACGCAAAGTTCATGGACACCACCAATGCCACTGCCGCAGCAACAGACCTTCGTCAGGGCGAAACCGCATACATCAACGACACTCTGGTAACTGGTACTGTCGCTGAACAGAGCGCAGACACCGTTGCAGTATCCGGCAAGAACATCACTGTGCCAGCTGGTATCTATGACACGCAGGTTGAAAAGGCTGTGGCCGATGGTGCCGTTACGCCCAACAGTGAAGTTACAAGTTCTTTACTCGGGGACGAAGAAACAGACTATGCGGTAGTCATCACGCCAAAGGCAACTGTCGGGACTGCTGGTTGGGTTGAAAGCGTAACCGACGGCGCGGCTGTCACCAAGTACATTCAGGTTGAAACCAAGACGGTCGATCCTTCCACGGAAAGCCAGACGGTTGAACCAACTGAAGGCAAGCTGCTCGAGGCCGTCACCGTCAATCCTGTAGTCATGACTGGTACTGCTACTGCTGCCGATGTTATGCAGGGCAAGACCTTCTACAACACCAATCTTGAAATCGTTACTGGTACTGCTACCGTCCCTGTTGTCGGGCAAGATCCAGAAAGCAAAGCACTGGAAATCGCGTAAAGGAGTGAATGGCGATGGCGCAAACAGTCACAATCAACAAGGCGTCCTATCCTGACGTACCATATGTGCTGCTCAACAAGACTGACGGTACTGGGCAGGCTAAGTACGTCGATTCTAGTGACGCCACCGCCACCTCTGACGTAATTCAACAAGGGCAATCTGCATATGTCAATGGGGAAAAGGTTGAGGGTTCTGTGCCTGCGACCTCTTCCCTTTTGATTGATTCTGATGTTGCAAGCGAACGCAACAATTTTGACGCTCGCTTCACTTCTATTGTCGCTTCAAAGACGATTCTCAACGCAGGAGCAACAGTCATTCAAGATGTCCCATTGGAAGATTTCGGGAGTGCCGCCGCAGCAAACGTACTCCAAGGTTACAGTTTTACGTCGAGAACAGGCCTCAGAATAAACGGCTCCATTGAGACGCTTGACTTCACTGAGCCAGAACAGGCCGATGACATCACGGAAACCAGCGAAGGCATTGAGATTAGGCATCGACTAGAGAAAGGTTACACTGGCGATCTCGGCGCAACCATCACCCTCAATATCGCCAATCAAGATTTAGCCAATGAGATCGGCCTCACGTCCGCAAACCTCTCCCCTTCTTCTTCCGTATTGGGAATCACCGGCACGTACACGACCGATGCAACTGCCTCAGCCGCCGACATTGCCAAAGACAAAACGGCTTATATCAACGGCGCTAAGGTTACTGGCACATTGGAGAACTTGACTGCTGCTGGCAGCATCATTGTTGACGCACAGTCTGGATATACGACCGCAGCAGATATAAAAGTTACGTCCGGATTTCAGTGGAATGAAGGAGATCGCATTCTCCGCAATGGTGATGATGTTTATCTCAGTATTCCAAACAGCGAAATTGTTACCGCCACCGGACTCACGGCAAATGATCTGGCTGTCGGAGTGAAACATCTTGGCATTAGTGGCACATACACAAGTGATGCAACAGCGACAGCAAGCGACATCATGACTGGCAAAACCGCCTATGTCAACGGCGAAAAAATAACGGGCACAATGGCGCTCGCTACTTCGGAACAAATCCAAGACATGTTTAACAGCGTGTTTGGTGCAGCATAAAGGCGGCGCGTAACGCGCCCTAAAGGAGATGACACTATATGGCAAAAAGCTATTACAGATTGATTAAAGCCGGACGCAAAACCATTGAGGACGTACCTGAAATCCTCAAGGCTGAAGTTCAGGCTATGTTGGATGAAGATAAAGAAGGCTGATTGAAGTGTTACGAGCATTCGTCGAATGGCTTCAAGAAGCTTTATTGTTGTTGGTCAGTTCTCGAAAGGATGTGAAATTCATGGTAGCAGTTTATGTAGCACTTATCGTAGCAGGTCGTCGCACCGCTGATGACGTTCCAGCTAAACTTCAGGCCGCTGTTCTCGAAGACCTCGCAGCTCTTGGTCTTGATGGCAATGGCGAACCAGTTGCTGAAGAACCAGTAGCATAACGAGTGAGGCCGTCGCAAAAACATGCGACGGCCTGTTTTTTTTATAACGGAACAAGGCATTAGGACAAAGGCGAAAAAACAACGGAGGCTTGGTAATGGATCAATACATGGACGTGGCAAATGCAACTGCCGACCTCGGCGCTCTCGTTGTATTTTTTGCTTTCGTATTGGTGATCGGACTCGGCGCTGTAGTCCATCAAATGAAATCAAATACGACGATGCTGAATCGGCTCGTAATCAACTTAACGGAAACCAACGCGGCAATGCTTCCTCAGTTGTCCAAACTGAACGAATCCTACGAACGCACCGCTGAAATACTGCGCCAGTTCAGCTTCAACCTTGAGCAAAGCGAGGAAAACGTCTTTGTGCTCCAGCAGAAGGTGAACAACCTGCGTGAGGAATTGTTCAAGCTCGACAAGATCGTAAACGAGAACAAGCAGCTCAACGAGGACTTCGTAAAGGAAAGCCAACGCCGCTTCAAGGAAATAGACGGAAACATTCAAAGCATTTTGATGCAAATCACAGGAAAGGATGATGCGGATGTTCAATCTTAACTTTTTGGCACGCTTCAAGAACAAGGCATTCTTGACTACCTTCCTTGCTACTGTAATCGCATTCGTGTACCAGATGTGCGCAATCTTCGAAATCGTTCCACCAATCACTCAGGACGAAGCGCTGGAGTTGGCTGGTGTCATCATCACCGCTCTGGCATTGATTGGCATTGTTGTTGACCCAACGACTGATGGTATGTCGGACAGTGAGCTGGTTATGAATCGCGGAAAGAAAAAGGGTGATGCGTAATGGCTTATGAATTTTTAACTCAGTATAATGCGGCTTCGTACACTCCGGGGCGTCAGGGTTATGGTATTAGAGAAATTGTCATCCACCACTGGGGCAATGACGGACAGACTTTCGAAGGCGTTATTTCATGGTTTGAAAACCCATCCTGCCCTACCTCTGCTCACGCCGTATTGGAAGCAGGCCGCGTGGCATGCATTGTCAACTACTACGACACGGCTTACCATGCTGGCAACTGGGAACACAACCTCTGCTCGATTGGCATTGAGTGTCGCCCTGAAATGAGTGCTGGCGATCTGGAAACGCTGTGTGAATACATCGCTGATTTGTGGACAGTGTATGGTGTGCTTCCTCTCAAAGGGCACAAAGACATCGTTCTGACCGCATGTCCGGGTCGTTACTACGCGAAAATCCCGTACATCAACGAACGTGCGACGGAGATCTACAATGAGAAAGTGAACGGCACATGGGAGTCCAATGGGAACGAAGGAAATGGCAACAACGGCAATGGGAATGAAGGAAAGGATGAAGACGCATTGAAATGGGCTGAATTTGAACGAAGCGAAGAGTATGCTATGCTGAAGGAAATCGTGGCTGGTCGTAAGGCATTGAATGCCAGCGAATGGGCTGAGGATGCACTGGATGAGGCGGTTGCTGCTGGTATCACCACTGGCGAACGCCCACAGGATTTGGTGACTCGTGAAGAAGCTGCGATCATGGTAATGCGCGGAGTGAACGCGGTGAAGGCCTCGGAGGGCAACGACGAAAAAAAGTAAGCAACCTGACTGCGACCTTTGAGGATGCGCAGCAGGATTACGACGAAGCAGCTCAAGAACTTGACGACAAAGTAGCGAAGTACGAATCGCTTTTGAAGTAGTGAAATGGCCGGGGCGAAAACCCCGGCCGCTTTTTTGTTATGCCCCGACTAGCAATGACATTATGAGACGATTAAGGAAACCGATCTTCGAACACATGATTAAATCATAACCAGCCGGGGATCATAACATGAGGGGCATTAGGCCAATTTGCAGACCTAATAACCCCACAAATAGCTCTAGTGTTCTGATTATTATCTCCATCTATTCTCTTGATTTTTGGTCAAGACAAAGAGTGAGCCACTATAGATCCATAAAGATTATTAAAATTGTTATTCTATCCCCTCCCTTCATTTTAGACTAGATCGGCACCAGAGCAAAGCCCTTCGTAAAACACTTACATTATACCATTTTATTTCTTAATAAACAAAGCGCCCGCCGAGTAGGGCGGGCGTGAAATCAATGCTTCTTAAACCTCGACATGAAACTCTCACCTGTTTCCTCATTGATCGATCTGAGGCTGCTTTTGTCTGGCTCTATTCCAACTAGAACAAACGTACCGTACAAATCAACCGAGGCTCCTGTTATAAAGTCTGTGAATGTGCGGTTGTATGGCAGGCCGTCTTCTTGGGCGTATTTGTTTCGCAGCACCCAGACTAAATTCTCGCCTATTTGTGTGTGCTGCACTAAGCCATTGTCAAGCAGTTGTTCAAAGGCTTCCTGTGTGGCTGGAATCATTTCAAAGACTGGTTCCTCGCCGGGACGAAAGACGAGTGTTTTGATTAATTTCTCTTTTCCCATTGGAATTATCATCCTTACGCTGCATTAACTCTATCAACCGATTCGATCTCTATTATGTAGGTATCGTATTGATCGCTGTATTTCACCATTTCATTATATTTTACTGATTCTCCGGGTTCTAACGCTTCACCTTCTGGAACTATTGTCTCTGTAAAGTCTTCGACCTCATATCCGTCTTCATCACTAAATACAATTTTGATTTGAATATTAGTGTACGTATCTTTTCCGGTGTTTGTTATTGTTCCGATTGGATTCACCATATTACCGGAAATTTTTGCGCTTTCATAATCTATTTCTAGTACCCTTTGATATATTTCAGTTCCATCTGGATATTCAGTTTCTTCGCCTGTAAATCTTTCAGCACCAGCACGATAAAGTGTTCCGTTTTCGGTGTCTTTCAGATCGCCGTTTCTAGTCACTTCATAAGTACCTAGATAATTGTCATCGATAAAAGTAGAATCGTAGTATATATCTATAGTTCCTTCATCTGGGTGCCACTCAACTTCCCAATTGAATGGAATAGACTCTGGATCGTCATCTGTGATATTTATGAATCTTGCACGAATACCATCTATTTCAAGCTGATATGTCTCTGATTCCATCATAAATATACCTTGCAAATCCTTACGCATATCCGCTGCTGATCCGTAAGTTTTCGGGGAATTAACAAACCAGATGACTCCCAGAACAATAACCACTATCAAAGAGCAGCTTATAATGCCTAGCGCAACCGGACTCAGATTAGGTTTCTTGTTTGATTTCGGTGGTTTTATATCATTTTGCTGACTATGGAAATCAACGCCGATAAATTTATCATCTGATTCTACGTCGTCTGTTTTGTCGTCAATAGGCGATTCAGTTGTTACTTGAACACTCTCATTAGAACGATCTGATTCTGACAATGGATATCCGCAATGAGGGCACTCTCCTGCTCTATCACTAATTTCTTTCCCACACTCGGGACAATTAATTAAAGCCATTGTTCACACCCCTCATCCTAATATAGCCAGAACAAGGATGCTAATGAGAGATGTTACAAACGATCCTACAACAACTGCACCTACCGTTTGCCAAAAAGTCAATCCTCCTTGCGGTTGTTTATACATATCGCTCGTGGATAATTTATTGTAATCAATATTGGTCGGTGCATTGAATTGAGTTACAGGCAATCCGCAGTTCGGACATTTAGTTGCTTTACTACTTACTTCATTTCCGCATTCAGGGCACTTAATTAAAGCCATGTTAATTCTCTCCTTTTTCATTAAGCCAATATGAGGGACGAAAGCATCATAAGCACTAGGGCAATTACAAAAAGACAAGGCACGAATTCGACAGTCGTTCCTGTTTGTCTTGTTTTCATATTAATCTCCCCTTTTGTATATGGTACGATTATATCATATGTCTTGTAGGAATTACAGTTAAAATTCAGAAAGAAAGGAAAATTATTATGTACAAATTTCTAGGATACATGCAAAGCGATCGTCGTCTTCAACCGTGGGCGATTGAGAAACTGGAGCGCATGGCCGATGTATTGATTGAACAACACCCACCGCAATTGGATGTAGAGAAGTACATGATTACGGTGGGCGAGCATAAGTATTACGGCGTCAGTTTTCAGTTGCAAGCATACTTCTATGGAGAAGGCTTTAATAAGATGCGCTTCATCCTCTCTCGCAATGGGATGAAGGAAATGGTGTTGTATCTAAAGCGAATTTAGATGAGCTACTTACGTCGAACGCCGTGAGACACTTGAAGCGAGTTTAGACGGCTTGCTGGCAGCCAGTACTTCCTTCGGTAGAGTAAATTTGACTTCCTTGAGTTTCTTTGGCCTTCCTGACGGCATGGCTTTCGGATCTGTGTCGCGAATAATTTTGAGTCGCAAGTTAAACAGCGATAGGACTCTCAGCAATGTACGAACAGAAACGAGCGTCACTCCGTTCTCAAATCTCGCATAGGCTTGGTAAGAAACGTCAGCCCGCTCTGCCACCAACTTTTTGCTCCAGCCGCGCTTGGTTCTCTCATGCGTTATTTCAAGTACGAGCATAAGCATGGTTTCGATTTCCATCATGTCGCGATCATCCATATACATGCGATCACCTCATTTTGATCCGTTTCTTCTTTTGCTTGACGTACAGATTGAGCGGGTTCGCGTTGTCTACGTTATTCACAATGTCCTTGTCAAACAAGCGAACATAGTTCTCTGTTGTTTTGATGTCCGAGTGCCCAAGCATTTTCTGAAGTTGAAAGACATCCATGTGGCAATCCAATGCAGCGTCGCGGGAGAATGTGTGGCGTATTGCATGAATCGAAGTTCGCTCTATGCCCCTTCTGCGGTTGTATTTGGCGATTTCCTTAGTTAGGTAGTCCTTTAGCATTCGGTCGCCTGTATCAAGGCAAAATAAAGGATCTGACGGCTCTCCGCCACGATAAGACAAGTACTCAAGTAGGATGACAGACAATGCGGAAGAAACAGGCAAGATTTGTGCGTTGTCATTCTTTGTCCTGTTGAATTCAATGTAGCCGTCGTCCAGTCGAACATCTTCAATATTGAGTCCAACAATCGTAGTGCGACGTGCGCCTGTCGCCATAATGAAGTTGACGATTACCCAGTCGCGATACTCGTTGAATGTGCAGGTTTTCATGTCTGGTTTTTCGAGCAGCTTTTTCATTTCCTTGTGCGTGTATGATTTCGGTACGGCCTTCTGTTCTTTTTGCATTGGGAAGTTCAGCTTGTTTGGAATATAGCCATTGCGAAAAGCCCAATTGAAAAAGGCACGGTACACACGCAGATAACTGTTCAGCGATTGTGGTTTGACGTGTTGTTGTTTGTACAGGATGAAATCATCAATTTGGTGTTGCTTGACGTTCTTTGCCAAAACATTTTTAGGGAGTTCTTTAAGCAGTAATCTAAAGTGCGTCTTCTTTCTTTCGATTGTGTCTGGAGAGTAATTTGCAAGAGTTATCGATTTGATGTATAAAGTCCAAACTTCTGTCAGCTTCAAATCTGTCCTTGTACCACGAACACCCATAAAAAAATGACCTTCTTCCTTGCTAAAATTAATTAACAAAGAAGAAGGCCAATATCCGATGAAAGCCCAGTTTCAAGCGGTTAGCGATGACCACCGCCGACCCTCTGCTTGTAAGGCAGACGCTCTCCCAACTGAGCTAATCGTCCATGGTATTTCCTTAACAAACTCACTAACTCGCCCGTCGCTTCGCGGCTACGCCATCGTCCAGACAAGCAGTTTAGCCCCAAATGGACATCTTCTCATCCATCTCGAACCTCTTCTTTGTTAATCAGCCTGTTTATAATACCATCTTAATTACAGAAAGTCAACACCTTTTTTCACATAATTTTTCAATCAGCTCCACGGGTATAACCTGCTCTTTTCCTTTCCCATTGTCCCAGATGATTTCCCACGCTTTCGGCTGTGGTATTTCCCATGGTTTTAATCGACGGTACATTTCTGTTATCCCATCCACAACGGATTTTGTTACAGGATCAATCTCAACAACTTTTCCAACTCTTTCCATCGTTATTTTTTCTACGCCATAATGACAATAGCTGTAATACACGTTAGGCACACACGCCCCAAACCCGAATGCTTCAAACTCATCCGCGATCAATCTTTCTCTGTGCCCCGTCAAAAACAATTCCTGAGCACTGTACAAAATCTTTTGCAGATATAAATTTGAAATCGGCTCACCGTCTTCAATACACTTCGTTACAATATATGCTGCCAAATCCTTTGCGTAATACATTGAACCCTTTTTTCCTTCCCATTGGATTTACTTTCAAATTCCCACCAAAGTAAACGCCTGCCAAACTCCATTGCGCTCATGCTTAATCAGATCGTGCTCGTACACGCACTCATCCTCATGTTCATTCAAGTACGACTGTGCCTCTGCCAACAGTTTGTCAAAGGAAGCACACGCGTCGTTCACCGCCCACTGTTTGTCAGCAAAGTCTGCCTTGACTTCCTCGATATACTCGCTGTCCTCTGGAAACAATCTCATCAGCGTCCAGTATCGTTTGGCATGGTCTAAGTAATACTCGATAAACATTCGTTTTATATACAGCTCAGATTTATAATCCAGCAATCTCTGGTCATGCACAGTTGGGACTTTCTCTTCTTCTTTCTTTTTCTTAAACAGCACTTGCCTTCTCCTTTCTTAATGGTTATACTCTAATTGCCGACTGATATTCTCCTTGGCAAACTTTTGCTTTTCATTACATAACAAGCCAAGATTATGTAGCTCTCAGATGTCGGCCGCCCCGCGTCATTCGACGCGGGGCGCTTTTTTTGTTCCAACACTCACTATACTCACTCGTTACATTTTCGCACTTTTATTTGAAGTGTAACATAAAATAAGTTACGATTCAAAAATTAATATCATTTCTTTTTTCCAATCGCGTCGTAAATCTTTCCGGTAATCTCTTCAAAGTAGTCAACCTTTTCGTCGTCTTCCTTTGGCATCAACACTCGCATTCCGTAGTAAGTCGCGGCTGTGTCGTATGTGTTGTGCCCACCAACTGGCACCATTTTGAAGTCAGTGTATTTCATGGCTTTATTAAGGTAGTAAAACGGTTTGGCGATGATCTTCTCGTCGTCGTTTATCCCGATCCCAAACCGCTTGTAAATCATGTGACACAAGTCGCGCTGCCTGTTTCGGGTGTACGCAATACCCGGCTCCAGTGTATGCAGGTATCCATTCAGCAGATCGTGCTTTGTAATGGCGACGTTGCGACTGCCTACCAGCAAACTTTGAAGCACTGAGAAACTTGGCGCACTTGGGTTTGGTTTTGCCTGATCGTCAAGGAAGTACATGTTGTCTTCCAGTTTGGTACGCCCATAGAAGTAGTGGCCGACACATGCCTTCATCATTTCAAAGGCGCGTTCGGGGTCTTCGCGCAGTGTGAAGCGGTCGCAGACAGAGAGTGCGTATGGATTGGCGTCTTTGTCTGAGTCGTCGAAATAAACCAACGAGAATCCCACATCTCTTTCCTTCCCATTGTCCTTAACGTGAATCCCGATGAAATCAACAACAAGGCCGACGTACCCATGTTTTGAAAATCTAGCAATGATGAGAAATGGGCTGAATTTATGATAGCGGCAATGTTTGCCTTTTAGGTGCTGAAGCGTTTCCTCAAAGAACTCTGTAATGTCGTCAAGGCAAGCACTTGGATTCACATGACCTTTGCGAATGTAGCGCGGTGTGTAGACGACTTTGTATTTGAAAAGTTGTGGTTCTTCGTTTTTCACTTCGCTGCGCTTCGTTCGAACTCGGTGTTCCCTTCATTCTTCACTCGGCTTCTCTCCTTTCATCCCATACCTGTATTTCTTGGAACCCTCCATCTACTTTGCACCAGACTGTTCCGTCGTTGCGGTACATGACCTCTTGTTCAACCCACGGATCATCTTCGTTTTTCCTTACCAAAACCTTCACTTTAGTTATGTCCCAGTTAGCAGTCATTTGGCTGCCACACTTCCAGCAGTAGGCATTGCTTTCCAAATCAAGCAGATCGCCATTGAATGTTTCATCAGCAGGGCTGGCGTCACAATTAGAGCAACGCCAGCCATCACCATGCACCCAAATCCATTTAGCTTCTTTCATGCTTACCAGTCCTTTAGTTCAATCGTAGAAATATCAACGTTGGTTAATGGATAAACATCGCCAGATTCCCATCCCATAACCCAAATAACATCATTAACATAAAATGCAAATTTTTTCTTTGCAATTCCATCTGGAAAAACAATATTAGGCTTACATGGGTATACAAATTTAGTACCCGGTTTTACTTTATTCCAATCCACAGATGGTTCTTCGTATTCCTGCATTAACCACTCAATAGAGTCGAATTTACAATCGTCACAGATACCAAAACAAGAGCTGCGATGAGGTTGTCTAACTCTATATACAGCACACTTAATAGTAAGGCCTTTTGATTGATTTCGTATTTCTTCTTTATATTTCTCTGCGTTTGTCATCTCAATTCACCCCAATTACATTCAGCCTGAAGTTTTATCCGAATCAACTTGTCTTTCTCGATCTCGATTGTACGCAGCACACCGTCTGCCCAGTCATACAGATTGTTCAGGTAGTCTCTTGTGAAGCCGCACTTGTCTTTGTTCTCTTCCTCTGCCTGATTGCACAACCCACGCAAATCCTGTTCGAGTTCACCCATCCACCAAATTAAACGCTCAATTTCAAGAGATGAAATATCCAATGGTGTCACTAGGCTTTTGGTCTTCATCATATTCCTCCTTGCTGATTTCCTCGTAATAAATGATGTGTCTAGTTACGTCGCGGCAGTAGTGAGTGACGCGGTAATACCTGTCACCAATGCAAAACTTGTCGCCCTTCTCGATTCCAATAATGGTTCCGTTGAAATGGATAACAATGCTGCTGTCGATCAAATGTCATCTTCTCCTTGACTGTCGATTAAATACTCTTCCCACGACTGCAAAAATTGTTGCCATACACTGGGAGCTTGATCGGCAAATCCTCTTCTATTACCCAATACATACAGTCTCCCATTGGATAATCCACATACGCATTGTAATACCGGCAATCCTCGCACCGCACAACTTCAACAACATCGTTCTTTTCTGTCATCAAGGATTCCAAGTCATCATCCCATATCACCCATTTTTCTATATCGTTATCCCATTGGACCGCATCGAGCAATGCGCCTTTTGCTATATATCCTTTTCCGTACTCACTCATTCTTCTTCACCGCCCATTCTTGCGCCGCATTTCCAGCAATATGGCACCTCTACGTCAAGCGCGTGAGTGTCGCCAGCTAAGCAATTGCTACACTGAAAATCAGCATTAAGATCTTCATCATAAGAAGAGATCTTCTTCCATTTGGCACGCACCACCTTCACAACGTCGGCAGGTGGGATGGCCTTTATCGCTGCTTCTAACTCGCCCGGCCACATTTTTCCTTTAATGGCTTCAAGTGCTTGCTCTTTCGTTATGTACTCTGTCTTATACTCAGTCATCGTTAATCACTCCGTTTTACACTTGCTCAAACCAATACATTCCTTTGAAGTCACACAAACTCTTATTTGCCCAGTATTTCTTGTAAGTTAATACTATGCCATTTCTCTTTATAGCCTCAATTTTGGCTGCGCAGTATGGACAATATCTATACCCGTATGTAAATGGCGTGCCGCCGCCAAAACCGCAAAGATCTTCGCCACAATTACTGCACACCCAGCCTTCCAGAAAATCATCCCATTCTAGTTGTGCCATCATCCAACACCAAACTCCCTTTTGCAAAACTTCACGATGCAATCAGCTAACTCGTCTGCCAAGATTTGATTCTGTTGTATGATGCGATGATACCCTTCGATTTCCTCTTCGCTAGGCTCACGCCCTGTCCTGCACTCTGGACAAATGTACCACTCGCTGTATATTTCGTTGTACCATTCTTCATCAACCTCAAACCGTTGTCCGCAAATTTCACATTCTTTTCCCATGATCATCACGCCTTCAATTTATAGTTATATTCTTCATCGCTACAGTCCCAACCGCCTGAACCATATTCATACTCTTCGCTGGTTACGCGAGTTGGTTTTGGTTTCTCAACCGCAATTGGTTCAGCTTTTACTTTGCATTTTGGACAGGACTCAGGCAGTCTGGCTTTATCCCAAGCGTTCACATCATAACCACATTCTGAGCACTCATACCCATAACCGCGTTTCGGATCATAGTAAAATAAATCATTTATTGGTTCCCACCTCATCGTGTCCACCACTTTCCAAACATCTCTAAAAAAACAACCCGCGCCTAACAGTGCGCCTCTATGTACTTGCTTCTGTCTACGCCTTTGGGAATAAAGTAAAAGCATCGATCTGGCAACATTGGCTTATAAGTACATTCATCAAACTTTACGCAGTCGGTACATTCTGCTTCTCTCTTTACTTTGATTTCTGCCCCGCAGTGCATACAATAATTGGCTCGTTCTGGATTGTCATGTCCGCAATTCAAACATACACCGATTGTCATCCACCATTCGTCTTTGCCTGTTATTAATAATGTAGTATTCATCTCATCGTTCCTCCCCGAAAGATTGCAGCTCACTCAGTGCCATACAAATTGCATCGGCGGTGTCCTCGTGTACTTGTTCACCAACCGCCTCGGAAGCCATCGCGATACTCATCTTCTTGTCTTCCTTCCTATTGGTCTGATGGATGCCTGTGCGACGTTTCCATGTAACCGACGGCACGATTTTGTACGGCACATTTTCTTCAATGCAAGTGTCGATCAACACGCCCTGTAGTTGAGCCAGCGTTTTGTAAACCTTGTTGTTGCTTTGGAATTGAATATCCTCGATGATGATCATGTCGGGCTTGTACTCGGCAATAGCCTTCTTCACCCAGCGCGAAATGTCATGAATGCGCAGTGATGTTTCTTTCTTCTTATTGGCCTTCACAGTACCAAATGCAACAAATTCATTCGTGTCTTTGTCCAGCACGCAGAATCCAGTCTGGTGCGTTGCCTGATCGAGTGTCAGTATTCTTATGGTTAAACGTCCCCTTCCGTCAGAAAGTCCTCAATAAATGCCTGATATCCCCACCATCTATGCGGGTCTATTGCCACTATGCCTGCTTCAATCAAGTCGTAAATTGAATACGTTGTTGGTTCCAATGGGAAGAAGTAATCCATTCTGTCAAGTCTATCGATGTAGTAAACCTTTTCCGACTCATCAAAATCATACATGTCACGATCGGCAATTCTGTCGTACCCATTTCCTGCAAGCATCATCAGTTTTTGTTTGAGTTGGTCATCAAGCGGCACACGATCCATTTCCCACCATACTGAGTACTGGCGGTTGAATACATCCGAAAAGCCCATGAATGGCGATTGAGTGAAGCGATACAGGGCAATGGGAAGCAAGTGGTCATCATAATAATATGTGTCTAGCTTTTCATTGAGGCCTTCCTCGGTGCAGTCATTGGTGAGTTTAAGTTTCCTGTACTCTTCACGCTCCTGAGAGGCCAGCACTATGATGTCCCCATTTTCATCATCCAAGTGAAAGCTGTGTAAATAGGGCGGCAGAAAATCCAAATGCAGTGTTGTGCGCAGCGGATGCGACATTCCTGTGACGTAGTACGTTTCATCCGGCGTGCGTATTTTCATCGTCGCCAAATCTTCGTCCTGTGAGTAGAACGCTGGATAATGCACCTTGTACTCATGATCGATTATCACCAATTGCTTGCCCAAGTAGCCAACAATGATTGTCTCCAGCCGTCCATCTTTTCTTACGCTTAGTCTTGTTCCTGCTTTTAACAATTAAGCAACTTCTCCTTCCTTCTCATTGCCACATATCGTGTAAGTAGCAACATGTAATTCTTTTTCTGTTTTGGATTGCTCGAACCCGTCTTCGGTCTTGTACCACTTTGGCTTTTCTTCAAAGCCTGAGATATACAGAACATCTCTTTCCTTGAACGGCCTTGCATTGTACTTCTTTTTCTGCACCTTAGCCTTAGTGATCTCTCCTGTGTTGAGGTTGTAGAAAGTCCCCCATGGTGTGAATTTAGTGTCTAATGCCATGACGTAATACATAGGCGGGTCGCTTTCAATACGAAGAAGAGGTGTGCCAGCAAGTTTGATATCTTCTTTTATTTGCTCAGTCACGGACAGGCTTTCATCCGGCAACGTCGCGGCATAGCCCTTGAGTATTTGCCGCATATCCAGATTCTTGTACATCTTGTCTGTTTCTTCTCCGTATTGGCTCATGTCTATTCCCCGCATCCAGTCGGGGGCTTTTTCTTTTTTTATCTGTTTGCGTCCGCCCCATTCACGATACACTTCATAGAGCGTCAGCAGTTTCTTGTTGCCGCCAAACTCCTTGAAGAAATTGATGGTGATAAGGTTCTTCAGCTTGTCCATATGAACGACTTTCTTGTCGCCAATCTCATACAACACGTCAACAAAATCATCGAACTCCGTGTCACGCATTTCATACAGCGCATCAGCATCTTTGGCGGAAACGCCCTTCACTGAGGCAATCCCTTTGTGGATCGTGTTGGTCTCCTTATCGAACGTGTACTCACTACGCGCCTCTCGGAACACTGGCTCACCCATATGCAATCCAAAGTAATCCAGCTCGCTTGACAACTGAGCCGTTGTTTCAATGTCGTCTGAGTAGGCGTTGAAGCAAACTGTGAAATACTCCAGCGGGTAATTGGTCTTCAGGTACATTCCATACAAGGCATCGGTTGCCGTGCAAAGTGCATGGGATGAATTGAAACTGTAGGCAGCGGCGTCTTCGATTACTTTCCAGATTCGATCAAACGCGCCGTCGTCTGCCTTTTTTACCTTCGCATTGAAGTTTGATTTGAGAGTGGTCTTGAGTTCTTCCAGCTCTTTCTCTTTGAATTTCTTCTTGGAGATCTTCTTAATGATGGAATACGTTTCGTCCTCATGAATGCCAAGGAACTGAAGCACTGCCATGATGGACTCCTGATACGCCATGTAATGCGAACTGGAGTCCAGCAGCTCATCAATCTCTGCGACGCCTGTTGTGTACGGTTCACGCGCCAGAAAGCCCTGCAAGAGTGAAGCGGCACCCGGTCGAATCATCGCAACAAACAATGCCAGCTCTGCCAAATTACGCGGCTTGTATGCCTTCACTTGTGCTTTCCCATTGGCTGTGTTGCACTGGTTAATCGTGGTCGTCATGCCTTTGCCGAAGTTATCCCACACGCGCTTGTCACACATCGTCACCAGCTCTTCATACGGCGGGATAGGTTTGCCAATCAGCTCGAACGTTTTGGAAATCAGTCCCCACACGGTGACGGTCAGAATGTCGTTCTTCAGGTATTTCCATTCGTCGGCCATGTTCTTCTCAAGGTTGACACACAGCTCGCCTTTGATTTTGATAAGCCCAAACTCTTCCCAGATGTCGCCATCGTACAATAGGAAGGAACAAGGAGATGGTGACACACTGTCAACAACGTCTATCTGCTCATTGGCTTCCTCAAAGATGGCCGCCCACTTAGGATCGTTCCTGTATTTATCCAGATTCTTCGACACCTCATTGGCTTCCTTGAAATCGATGTTGTGGTTACGGCAGGCATTTCGAAACGCAGCATTCTCTCTCTGTGTGCCATAGGCGATCATTCTGTAGCAGTGATGTTCACCCAAGGTTTCAATTGACGCCTCAATGAATGGGTCTTCGTTGACAACGTTAAAGTCAATGTCTGGCATGCTGCGTGTCTCAAGCAATCGAGCGGTAGAAATGAAGCGGGCTGGAAACAATTGGATAGGAGCAGTGAAGCGATTGATGGTCGAGAATCCCAGCAACGTGTTCATGAAATACGATGGTGCCGAACCTCGGCCTGTTCGTGTAATGACGTCGCCTTTTTCGACGCCACGTTTAATGATCTCTTCGTTCAACAGGAAGTAGTCGGCGATTCGGATTTCATCATTGACATCCTCGACAACCTTCATTTCCTTGCGAATCCCTTCCATCATCTCGTGCTTCTTTTCTTTGCTGGCCGGGTGCGCTTTTATGTATTCTTTCCATCTCTCATTGACGTGGCTTTTTAACAAGCCTACGCGGTCGTCCAATGGGAGGTCAGGATAGATGGTCGGCATTTTGATCGATTTGTCAAAACCTAAGTCCTTGGCCTGCTCGAATATCAATGTCGCATCCAACGCCGCCTTTACTTCCTTCTTATTGAAAACACCTTGGCGGGCATAGCGTTCATAAATGGTGGCCTCGTCGGGGTAATCCAATATGAACCCATCCTCGTAGCTATACTCATAGCCTTTGCCTATCAGGTAATTCATGCGCTTATCTTTGTCCGACGGGTAAATGTAGTGCGTGTCGCAGCCATGAATGAGCGGAATATCGTACATGAAACTCAACTCTTTAATGCGGCGGTTCACACGAATCTGATCCTCGTCGTTGTGGTCTTGAATCTCCAAAAAGAAGTGGTCGCCAAAGTGTGCCTTCAACATGAGCAGGTAGTCATGCACCGTATCAAAGTCTTCGTCAGGAAAGCCAATCGGATTGTTAATGCAAGCTGTCGTCACTACCACGTCTTCGGGCGGCAATGTCAGAAGCAACTCCATGTCAACACGGGGCTGGCGGTAGAATCCATCAATGTTGGCGATGGAGTTAATCCTGTTGTTCGCATGCATCCCATTGCGGTTCAGGCTAATGATGCAGATGTGATAGTTGCGTCCTTCCTTGTCGCGTCGATCAAACGTGAAGTAGGACTCATAGCCGTGAATGCAGAGAAGGTCATTTTCTTCGCACAAACCATACAGCTTCAAGATGTTGCCGGAATTGCCGTGCTCGGTCGAGAACACTGCTTTGTGCCCCAGTTCTTTTGCGCGCGCAATGTAGTCCTCATACGTCGTGATGCAGTCGTTGACGCGGATGTTGGTGTACACCTTGTGGCTGTGGTAGTTGTAATACACTGGAATGACCTCCTATGCTGATTGACTGATTCCGATCTGAATTTGACCTTTCATATCTTTCTCGTACTTCGCCAAAACGTCTCTGATTTTGATCGCCATGTCCATAGAGCCTGCTACGATTTTGAAAGGAATATCGAAGCAGTGCCATTTGTCTACGGCGACTGGGATGCTTACGTTCTCCTGTCGGGACGCATCAAGAAACTGTTTGTCCTCGTCACTCATCGTGATCTGTAATCTGTTTTCAATGTCTTGTGAAGACAGGTTTCCGAGATGAATCTTCATTTATTTATCCAACCTTTCTCATTGTCAAAAATCATTTCCCTTTGAGTTGTCGAACCTATTGTCACATACTCTTCATACATCGTACTTTCACCGTCTATCGAACACGCATGTGCAGCCTGTTTATTAACCTTAATGTATTGCGTTTCATCAAGCATATAATCCACAATCTTGTACAGGCGTTGCCGAACTTCTTCTTTATTTTCTAATGAGGAGGCATCGATGTTTTCAATTTTTATCTCGTCGAAGTTGAATGGCTCGGCATTATCTCTATCTCCCCTATATTTCTTTGGCAGCTCTATCCAAGCAACAACGTCTTGAACCGGAACCATCTGAGCAAACTCTTCTTGAACAGAAGCCGCATGAGCAAATGCATCTTCAGGATATAGGCGACACCAAAACAAAGCATCGTTTGTACCAAATTTTTCAAACCATCCAAACTCCGCTCTTGTCTCAATGTATGGTTTTCTTTTTTCGTAAAGGTCACCCACGTTATTCTCTATGATCCAAGCTCGTATATATTTCACTGTTGCCCAGCACAGAGTTCTTAATGGGACTTTATCAAACTCTGTATTCCACTTCATGTCTTTTACTCCTTGCAAAATTGTTCAAAGAAATCGTACACGCGGTCGAGGTCTTCACTTAGGTTTTTCACACGTTCAATGAAGGCTTGTTTCACCTCAAAATTTGGTGTAGTGTATGTCCATGTGCCAACTTCTTCGGCTAAAACTTCCATCATACCAGCGCGTATCGCGTCAATTTTTTCTTGGCATTCTGATGGCTTCATAGCGGCACCTCAATCCATTCAGACGGCTTCACCTCGGCATTGCTGTGATCTAAATAATACTTACCATCCAGATCGCGACAGGCCAGCGCTGTTTTCGAACCATACATCTGACGGTATTTCACTACCAGCAACGAACCTACAGGCGGCTCGGCGTTTTCAATTCTTGTCCATTCGCATCTGCTCACTAACTCACACTCCCTATCTCATTGCCCCATGAATGCCAACCGTCTCTCGTATTGCGTGCAAACAACTCAATCTTGTTGGCGTCCGGAAACATATCCTCGATCATTCTGTATGCGCATTCTGGTTTCTTTGAGTGCTTCGTACTTTTCTCACGCATCACATCCGAGTACACCCCGCGCACTTCTCTCCGTGGCATTAATATGTGCCCGGGCTTGTAAAACCAAAGCAGATATTCATGAGAGAATCTAACCGTGTACGCCGGAGCAATGCCGTTCTCTTTATCCCAAATTATTCTTGCGTGACACTTATAGCCGCGTTTTGACATTTGCTGTTCAGTTTCATGTAAGAACTTGTCAATCGTCCACATAAACACATTGTGCTTTTCGGCGGTTTGAGCGAAAAACTGATCTTGAATACTGAAGCAATCTTCTACGCTCATGGTCTGGTAGTCTAATTCTTTCCCTTGATTTGGACGAGCTTTTCTAGGATTACTTTTCTTTTGCGGCCACGGTGGATCTGTGTAAATGATGTCGTAAATCAAAACCATTCCCACTCCTCTTTCGCTGCTTCGGTCTCACGTCTCATGTCTTCAATGTCTGGACGCGGTATCGGCATCCAGTGTGTTAGGCAATAGCAATAATCCTCGGTCGCCTTAAATTCTGGCTCATCCTCATTGACCATGTATGGATCTTCCCACGTCCAATGCAGGCTGCCATATTGGTCAACCTCTACTTCGCCACGGCAAATATAGATGAACTCTTTGTCATTGCCGGACATCGCGTAATTGTAGTCCACTTCGTAATACGCCACCAGCACGTCTTGTGATTCTGTTGGCGGGTCATCCTTAACGCTTCTCCAATTAATCAGGTATCAACTCCTTTTCGATCTTCCACGGCTCTTTGTCCTCCCATTGAATAAACTGAAACAAGTGCTGGAACATATTTAGAGATTCAGGTGGATGGAAGTAATCGCTGCTCCAAGTGTTCGCGCCCTTTACAGGACGCACGTTGAACACCCAGAGCGAATCATCTTCATCACGCGCAATGTATTTGGCATCAAAGTCTGGACTCAGGTTTTCGAGAATGATATGCTCAATCCCCGTCATCGCCGTACACCTCCTTGATTAGTTCTTCAGTGTAGTCAGTGAGGAACAAATCACCAAAGCGTAACATATAGAATTTGTCTGTAATGATAAGGTCATAGCTGATGGTTCGATACAAATCCTTGAACGTCGCGTAATACAGCGGCTTCAAGATTGCTTTGCAACTGGAAGGTTGTGCGGAGTTTTCGATTGTGATCTGAAATCTGTAATCATCAACACCAACAAAATTCACCTTGTCATACTCATTCGTCAGAAAAACAACGTTGCAGTTTTCGAAAAAGGTCGCCAAGAAGAATTGCTTATCTAAGCTGTCATCGCCTCTTTTCAATTGGAAGAGGAAACGAATGGCCGGAAAGTAGTACCGAACAACATCCCAAACATAGGTGACAACAATCAAACCCGCGATGCCAAATAAAACGCTTTCAAAAATCTCAAAAATAGACATTTCTCCTTTAGAAAAACACGATGTCGTTTACTTCCTGCTTAATGTGCTTCAGCTTGCCATTCCAGTTCAGCCACGATTCACCATCATCGGAAACCAACACGAACATTTCGCTGAACGTCTGGTCGGTAAATTTATTGAGCGGCATTAGATCATCCAGCGCCCACACTTCTTCCATGCTGATTTCTTCTTTCCCATTGAACTCATCGCTGAGAAAGTACTCGATGTCATACTGCATCAGGCACAAGCCCCATCGTTTTGAGGTCGATGTTGTAGTTGACCAAGTGCAAGTTGATGAGGTCGCGAACCTTTTCCATCAGCGCACGGATTTGTGGGTGAGCACTCTTTGAAAGTCGCAGCTCGAACACATGAATCCACTGGCACACATTTGCTGTCGTGAAGATTTCAGTCCACAGGCAGTTTGGCAGAATGGCTCGTGCTTCCTGTGGTGACATCCCATTGTTGACAAGATCGCGATAGGTGTCATCAATCTTATGGAGTACGACAATCATCTGGTCATTGAATCCAGTGACAGGCTCGATGACTGGCATCCCACCATATTTCTTATTGAAGTTGATGTAGCGGGTACTGGAAACACTGAAGGCATTGAGTCGGTGGCGCGTGATCTCAGCCATGACACCTCGGTCGGTTTGCAATACGAAAGAGAAATAGAGGTGGTTTAATACTTCAGCATAGGAGAGCTGGGTTTCGTACATCATTTGAAATTCTTCTGCTGTCAGGCATTCGACGTCGGTCAGGTCATGACCGCATTCTTCAGCCGTCATAGGCGTAAGGAACAGCTCAGGAAAACGGTCATAGATGAGGCAGACCAGATTTGCTAGAAGCGGTTCACATCTGTAGGCTTCAATGAGGAAACGGAAATTGATGGAGATGATGTTGCGTCCATCTTTCTCATTGGCGGTTGCTGAAAAGTTTGGTGTTGTTGGCGCGGTTTCCAACAGTTTCAAATAATGGTAGTAGCTGCCCAAATTCTTCTTGAACACGAAGACAAAATTGATGTGCTCGAAGATTGAGTAGTGGCCGTTTTGCATTGCGCGTTTGGCAAAGTCGGCGGCGCTTTCATATGAGCCGGACTGTCTGCTTTGGTAACAAGTGCGGCCTGCTCGTTCTACTTTGAGCAGCGGGTTTGGCTGGAAGACGATTTGTGCGTCTTGCTGTAAGATATTCAATGAACCACTTCCTTAATCCTTAAAATAAATTCTAAACGGAACTCCTTCTACTGTTACGCCCTCGAAATATTCAACTTCTTCAGGCAAAAGAGTACCTTCTGGGTTTTCATCAGTGACATTTAACGCTATTTCCAGAGATTTTTTGAAGCCGTTAAATGCTTGGTTTACTTGAGAAAATACTTCATGTTCCTCTCTCATCGCATTCTTATCACTCCAATGAAATGAAAGATCGTCTAGCGCCCAACTAATGTCTTGAATTTTTTCCTCAATACACATCATGGAATCATAAATAGCTCGGTAAGCTATTATTGCGCCCCTCATATTCGACTTCATTTCTTTCTCCTTAAATGTCTCGAACGTTAATAGTGCGGCGAAACGTTTGCCCGCATTCAGAGCAGCGGTAGTAGAAAACGATCTCGCCTTTATTCTTTCCTTCTTCGTAGCTTTCTGAGTCAGTTGGCACCGTGCCACATTTTGGACAGCATGGATGTCCATCCTTTGTTTGCTTGCAGTTTGGCGTCTTCTTCAGTGAGCGCGATATGCGGCCACTATTTGCGGCGGCGGTTGCTGGTTTTTTTCGTTGTGCCATCGGTGCTTCCGAAACCTCCTTCGCGTACTTTCTTCGCGGTGTCGTCCTCGGTAATGTAATACTTGGTGATGACGCCCTGCATGAACTTCTCGCCCTGTTGGATGATGACCTGCTTGTCTGAGTTGTTGACCAATGAGAAGCCAATGTTCCCTTCGTTCTTCTTATTGTTGTAGTAGTCGGCGTCGATGATGCCTGTCGTGTTTGCCAGCGCAATTCCCTTCATGCCGAGACTGCTGCGCGGATACAACATGAGCACTTTGTCTTTATCCAATTGGACTTTGATGTCAGTGAACATGAGATGCGTCTGATCATGCGGCTCAATGATGATCGTTGTCGGTGCAAAGAAATCATACCCAGCCGAATACTTTGTCGAACGCTCTGGCAGTTTGTCCCAGATGTGATCGCGCTTGTTACTTACCCATTCGAATTTGTTCAATTCAGTTCCTCCTTGATTTGTGCCAACATCTCATCCAGTTCAGATCTTGTCCCGCCCAACTCAAGTGTGACGATTGCATTTCGAATAGATTTGTCGCACTGAGCTTGGAGTTCTTTTTCTGCTTTTTCACATGCTTTCCATGCTGGATCACTTCTCTCGAAGCGCCATTGAGTCATCTTGCGTTCACATGCAAAATCTTTCTCATCAGTAATGAATCCAAATTCTTTCTGAATCTGAGCCTTGAGTTCATTGTCAAGCTCGATGCATTTTTGTTCGATTCTATACAATGCTTCTCCGTACTTTTGAGTTAGCTCATTTTTTTCTTTCTTCAACGCTTCAAATTTAGGCTCATACAGTTTGTTAATTTCGTCCTCGATGTATTCTCGAATGACTTTTGTTACTTTCATGGCCGATAACCCTCCTCGTAGTTTCTTAATTCATAGTCTTTTGGCAGTCTCGCTTGTGAATATCCATACGCCTCAGCAATGTCAGCGCCTTCAACGTGTTCGAATGTCGCGTAGAAAAATCCATAACTGTACGCCAAGAAGAAACCGTAATCCCAATCCTGACCATCTCTTTCGCGCACAACAATTTTGTCGCCAACCTGAAGTCCGTCGCCATTCTCAAGTAAATCAAACCTTTCTTCTTTCCCATTGGATAACTCAGCAAGAAAGCCGCACTTCGAGTTGGTTAATAAATCACAGTTACATTCCAAGTTGGTTAAAAGGCATTTGCCCTCGCCACCAAACGGCGAATGACCATCAGGGATAAATTCGGCAAACGGGCATTCAGCAGGCCTGCTTGGCATTTCATCAACTAAAATCTTACTCATCGTAATCCTCCTTATTCTTAACCAAGTCTATAACTGCCTGTGGCATGTGCATTAAGCAAAGACAGTTCGGGCAAGCCACTGTCGGGATCGCCGTCTGGAATCCACAATGAGAGCAAGTGAAAGGCATCTCCGGTGGTGATGGTATGAATTGCCACCATGAATTCAAATACTTTGCCATGCTGCTACTCCTTTCTCCAAACTGAGCCGCCAAACAGTGCATCCCTGAAGGCCTCTATATAACCCAACAAATCCCAAAACTTAAAGGCATCAATCACCAGCGGCCTCGTACTCTCTATTTCAAATTCAAGCGGTTTCAAATTGGTCATGATAGGCACTTCGTCAATCAGATTCATTTCTATGTCAACGGCGCTAATTTCACACTCGCCTATTTCTAAACCATTAATATACACCGTCCCTGTCATTGGCTCATTGTCGCTCGTCATTACCTGTCTTCGCCTCATCGAACTTCTCAAAGATATAGTCAATGACTTCCGTGGCTTGCCCGCCAGCTGCTTCCACATTTTCATAGGTCGCATAATTGGCAAGGAGCATTTGATAGCAGGCTTCTTTACTCGGTAAAACAATACCAAGAAACATTGTGATAAGAGCTGCTACAATCATCTTTCTTGAAAACGAATACCAACCTTTGAAATCAGGATCATCAAAAATCGTCATGCACACAAACAACCCTATTGCTAAAGAAACAATCCCAATAGCAATAAACAAAAACTTCAAGCCTTCAGATATGTCGATCAGGTAAAACACCCAAGGGCTAATAATCGTCTCTCCCATCACTCGTCCTCCTTAGGCAGTCTGGCTTGTTCCCATTGGATAACTATGCCGTAAGAAGGATCTGTACCTAAGGCTGCACAATAGAAAACACCATCGAAATAATACGCAAATTGTCTCTTGATCCATTTATCATCTACAGGATCTTTAACCATGATCTTGTCTCCGGGTTTTAATCCGTCTCCATTTTTCAAAAGTGGCGGCTCATATTCTGCACAAAGCCAGTAGATGGAATTTGCCTCGCATTCACTGCAATGAAAACCATCGCATTCTTCTTCGTGGCCTCGTAATGCTGCAATGTGACACATGATTTCTTCACGATCTCCACTCAAAATTTCTTTCTTGAACTTGTCTATGTTTTTTATCTCAATCACCTTCCCATACGCCATCAGGCCTCATCTTTGCCATTGCCAGTAATTGGTACAGCGGCTTGATCGCATTCTTTTTTGTCGGTGTCCAGTATCCGCCTGCACCTTGCCGTCTGTACTCCTCTATTTCTTCTTCGCTTAGATCTTCATCAAGGTTTGCCAGTGTGTTAATGGCTTTCTCTAGCAGTGGAATGCTTTCTAGCCCAGTCTTCCCATAGAGTGCACGGATACCTTTTTCAGTACCAAACGTGTCATCGCGGTAATACCAGTCGGCGTAGCCATATGTGATGTTCAAAGTAAGTTCCGTGTCGCCACCCAATTTGTAAGTGCCGCCTCTCATGTAATGCGGCTCGTCAATCGTCAGCACATCGCCAGTCACTAGGTCTGTTAATGAAATATTGTAGCTCACTCCATTTTATCCTCCCATTGTCGATACACTGTCTCTGGAGCGTATTGCCCCGGCCATATTACTCTGAGTTCTCGAATGATCGGCAGGCCGCCATTCTTCCCACCGAACTCGTACATAGGCCATGTTTTCACGCCGCATCGACTTAGCACATCAATCGTTCTAAACAATTCATCCTGCGCCAACTTATCAAACCCCATTTTCACGTTCCCATTGTAGAAGCGTGATATTTCAATGAGGTGTTCTGTAATACCCTGTCGTAGAACTTGCTCGCGTGGTTTAGTCATAATCACTCACCATCCTTCATTTGGTAAACACAACATCCAGCCCCTTGAAGCGACTGACCAATATCACCTTAGTACCTTCCTCAATTTCTGGATGATTCTTAATGTGGCGCTGTGCGGCTTTCACGCTATGCACTGGACAGGATACCGTGCCGTAACTACTACCTTGGCATTCTTCATGCGGTTTCTTTACCCAGATTTTGTCGTCATCGCACCACCAATATCCATCGGCCTCAAGCCAAAGAAAAACTGAGAGTCGAATACCGCCGCATTTGATGGTTCCCTTTTTGAACCGATACCCTTTGGGCTGATAGTACTTTGCCATTATTCACCATCCTCCGGCAGTCTGGCATGTACGCTGCTACTAACGCCGAACAAGTTTTGATCGCCTTCGTGCTTCACATAAAACCTTCCGTCGAGATAGCCGATGAACCGACCTTTATACCAACGTCCGTCGTTGTCATCTTCAATCTCTAACCAATCGCCAGCAATTAAGCCGTACCCGTCCGAAAGAAGAGGTGGGTGATATTCGGAAAAGAGCATTCCCAATAGGCTTCTGGTACAATCGACACAAGAAATCCTGCAATCTACGTCTACTCCAAGGATCGTGAGAAAACGACTTGTCAAACAAACTGCGCTATCATCTTCGATTACTTCCAAAAATTCTTCGCGGTACTTGTCTACGTTAAGCATTCTATTCCCCTTCTTCCGGCAGTCGGGCTTGTTCGGATCGAAGCAAGCCGTATAAATGGAGTTGGGCAAAGTTGCTTCCTCCGCGCAAGTAGTAAAACCAGCCGTCGTGAAAGAAGGCAAATTGCCTCTTTACCCATTCTCCGTCTTCGTCTTCGAAAATTTTCACCATAATCCAGTCGCCCGGCTTCAGTCCATCGCCGTTCTTGAGCAACGGCGGTTCGTATTCGGAGAAAAGCCATTCAAGTTCAGGTTCAAAGAAATCGCATTTTTCGCCAGTGTGCCGATTGTGCACTCTGGAGACTGCCAAAACGATTGGCGCTGGTGACGATCCTTTCATGGCGATCTCAATTTCTTCAAATATTTCCTCGCGGTACTTATCTACGTTCAGCACTTTGCTCACACTCCGTTCTTAGCTCCAAAATTCTTTTAAGGTTGCCTCTCATCCACTTCCGATCATTCTCCAAAATCGAAGTATACGGATTATTAAAGTCTGTCGGATACTTACCATCGTAGTCTTTACAAATAAACCCATAGCCACACGCTTCGTTATGTAGGTCACATTGACCACCAGTTGAAACGCCTTGGAAATTGTTGTAGATGTGTGTGCAGAAATCGCAGTCGCCAATAAATCCAATGAATGGTCTCGACATGTACAGGAAGTCACTACCATCACACTTCACGATCTCCATGCCTTTATAAAGCACGTCGTAATTCGACAATAAGGATACATACAGTATGCGTTCAATGCGCTTAATCTCTGCTTCAGGACTAGGGTCAAAAATCTCTCTGAGTTTATTCTCCATCGGCGCTCACCTCATTTCTCACAACATGAGCGAAAACAATATCTTCCCACGGCAGCTCTTCATACTGCGCAGCCATTTCTTCGTCAGTCGGTATTGGATCACCAAGCTTCGTGTTGCCGATGCAGTAAGACTTGAAGTTGTTGAAGTCAATCGACTTGATGTAGTAGTAATCATCGATCAGCAGTCCTTTGTCCAACTGTACTTTGTCAATGAGAAGAAAACGTTCAAGTTCAAGATGGTAAGCCGTCGGATCAATGTCGTCGATTACAATACGAAGAGGGAAATTAGGATGTTCTGTTAGTAAAGCCGCGAGTTGTTCTTTCATGTCTCACTCTCCAAAATGTCTTCTCTTTAATTCCGCCTCAAACAATTCGTACCAAGCGTCGTCCACATCCCGCACAATATCCATGCAGTTTCTAATATGGATCGTTTCCATTTCTCGTATTGGTTTTCCGTTCCAGTTACCGTCTGGCAAGCCAAAAGGAAACTCAATTTCAAATTGATACTCATCTAACAACTCTCGTCCAAGCACTAATACCGCCTCATTGCACTGCCAACACTTTCAAGATTACGATCCTTCAAGTCTTCAAAGAACTCGGCCTTAGCGTCAAACGCGGTGTAGGCAAGCTCGCGATCAAAGAACACACAGAAAAAGTCTGAGCCAATCTCATGCATGACGGTTGTGTACGCTTTCGTGATGGCTTGTCCACCCCAGCCTCCGAACCCCAGTGCTGTGCTTCCCCATACTTGAGGAAAGACATCGGCTTCAAAGTCGAAACGCCATTCCTTCACATCGTGTCGCCCGCAGAAATTAGGATTCCTCATAAGGGCTTCGCGCGCTTTGTATTCCAGTAGTTCTAAATTCGGGTATCCCAGTCTCATTTCATCACCTTCTCAGCAAGCGCCCCAATAACCACAGCGATCAAGATTGACAACGCCGACAGGATTATGCCAGCCACGAGGATGCTCGCCATGATGACAAGCACCCACATAAAGATCGTAAACGCCAAGCTTAATGTCACTGTGCCGCACCACTTTCGACGGCCTCAATTAGCCAGCCAAGATATTCCTGCGCTTTCTTCAGGTCAGCCAGCTCGTCACCTTTGTAAGCAGCGCGGGACACATACTTGATGACGTTCCCTTCAAGGAATCCCTTGTATGCTTCCGGTGTCAGCTTTGCCTTGATGTAATCGATCACTGCGATTTCGCCTACATTGTAATAGTTGTTTTGTTGTTCACTCATTGGTTTCGTCCTCCTCGAAAAGTTCTTTATGTTCATCGTGAAAAATCATGTACATATACCATCTGATATCCTCCAATTGGTAGTTCAGCCGGTATAAGAACCAGCCGCATACAATGGGAAAGATAAGACAGATCACAAGTGCGATGGAAATAAGAATGTCTGTCGCGTTTAATCCAGCCATAATTCCCCATCGTCCCCGTATTCAATCCCAGCCGCTTTTACCAAGTACGCAACGGCACCGACGACTGCACCAAGTACCAACAGTTTCTTAAAAGTTTTCATTAATTATCCTCCTCGTATGAGATATACCCTAAGTCGTGCAACATTTTTCTAATGCGTTGCTCATCCTTAAACCCGCCCTCTAAAGTGTTTGCCGTCAGATAGTCAACGGCTTGCAGATATGTTTCTACCGCTTGTGCTGCAAAGAAAAACTTATCAATCGTCTTTTCCAGCGCTTCCAATTCTTCTTCGCGGTACACCCCATCGCCTCGCTCCATTCCAATTGCAATGTATGTTTTGAGAATGTTGTCCAGCGCCTCTACTGCAATGACTGTGTTGTGGTGAATGTCCTTGCCGTGCCGTTTATATCTCTCTTCAAGTTCACTCATTTGCTTTCTCCTTCACTGGATTGCCTGCGATGAAGTACTGATTGTTGCTGGCAAGGATCACATTTGTCAGGGGGTCTTTTTTGTTTTCTTTATTTAAGTTGTCCGAATCGTACACGCCAACCTTGATGTAGTCGAAGTAATCCAATACGAAAGGAAAACGATCTCTTACTGTGTCCTCATCAAAGTGGGTGTACAGGTACAACTTCTTGTCAGGGAAACACTCGCGCAATGTCGCCGCAAAGTTTTCTATCTCCCATTGGGAATTGTCAAGCGGCTCGCCGCCCAGAATGACGATGTTGTCGAACTGGTCTTCGCGATTCTCCATATCTTTAACCAGCTTTTCAATTTCTTCCTGCATCGGAATGCCAGCGTTGAAGTCCCATGTGTGGGGCGAATGGCAGCCGGGGCAGTAACCATGACAGCCAGCCAAGTAGATTTCATAGGCGATCCCGTCGCTTGACGCGAACACTGGGAAAGCCGATTCATAGTAGTTCAAATACGCACCTCCAATTTTTCAGATACACTTCAAACACCCGTGTATCCAGATAATCACCATTTATTAAGAACTAGAAAGAACAAATAGAACGCGAATATTACAACAGCCAACACAGCAATTAATACGGCAATTGAAATGACAGCCTTAAAAAACAAGTCCATTTTCATCCTCGCAATCGTCAAACTCTACGCTAGTACCATCACTATCTGACATCCAAGAGCAAAGACAATGAGTACCGCAATAGATGTGAGTATCATATTTTCGGCAGTAAAACGAAGCATTAAATCTAATATCATTTCAATGGCTGTCAAAGCCGCATATAGAAATGCTGCAATACACAACAAAGTTAAAATAACTGTCAGCATTCCATTTCCTTCCTCCCATTGTTTTAATAGAGGGCGCGGCGGGGTTTTGACCGAAGTCATTCGGGCACGCCGCGCCGCGTCACTTACTGCACAACGAATTCTTTACGAATTGCCTCAGCCTGTCTCTTGCCAATATTGTGGGAAGAAACTGGGGTGCAATAGCCGACGACTTTGTTGTAGGTCGTAGCCTTGATCTTCAAGGGACTTCACCTCCGACGTAATATTATTTACACGCCACCGTAGTGACGGATAAATCTATAGATATTTGTCAATTAGGATGTACAATACGAAGCACATGAGAAGAATGGCGACATAATAGAACGTCACTTGCATTACCAAAGCACTGCCAGCCGCGATACAACACACGCTGCACAGCAGGAAAAAGACTACATTCCACAGCATTAATGCACGAAGATCTCCGGCTAACCATGCTCCAAAAAATTCTTTAATACGCTTCACTTGAACATCTCCTCCTGTACCTGTTTCTCTTCTGGTATTGTTCCCATGCTTTGTGACGCCGGATGTATTCAAAGCCCTTCTTTTGTTCTTCAACTTTCTTTGCTTTCATAACATCCCATTCATTCTTCCAATTGATGTACGATTCGCATTTCGCATGGCAGCCAATGTATCTTTCAGTGCAGCCCTTACAAGGCGAGAGTTTCATAATGGATGTGCCTCCGATGTTTCTAGTAGTTCTTTCCAGTGTAGGTCTTCGTCGAGGTAATCAAGGCATTCTTGAATGTACTCCAATGAACCAAACACATCTCTGAAAAACCTGCTTGCTTCTTGGACGTCTTCCTCACTCATGTTGTCTGGATCATCCGCAGACGCAATCACATCTCGAATGAAGTTGTCCAGCTCTATGACAGCATTCTCAGCTCCTGAAGGTAGCAGCTTGTACTTAATGTAGTCGTAGTCAAACATCTTTCAGCACCTCGTATATCTTTCTCGCCACTGCATACGCCAGCGGCATTCCAATGAGAAGGCAGAAAGAGGATGATATTAGAAATTCAAACATTGCCAATCTTCCTTTCGTATTGATATTTTCTTTATCATTCCGGCTCGCCCCAAACATAGAACCACTTGTCATCATCCTTGAACTTCACGGCGGCTTTCGTGATCGGGCGCGGTCGTAGGTAGTGTCCCCACATTGGCGGCACGATCTTCAGCTCAATGCCCAAGTCCTCGAATGTTTTGAGCCGCCCACTACGATAAGCATTTGTCAATGTCACGGTGTTCGGTCTGTTATCGGCAAACTCTTGATTGTGTTCAGTGACAATCGCTAGCACCGTATTCAATACGTCCTCGCCAGTCATCGGCCACCTCCAGTTTTATAATTCCGGTTATAATAATCTAACGAATAAAAATGTCCGCGCCTTTTGGCTTCATGCCATTACCGCACACCGCCTACTCGGCGCGGGTGTGTCTCCCAGAAAGCAGTGTCGTTATCACAAAGCAGTTGGAAGTACACGGTGTAAAACAATTTGTCGATGAAAACTTTTTTTATTTTGCTCGGAGTTCCGAGTTACAAAAAATATTAATTGCTGACGCCCAGCCAAGCGGATCACCCATTGCCAAGTATGTGCCCACAAAACCGTTGCCCTTGGATTTCGTAAATCGTTGAGTATTGAAGATTGATTGTTGATCCTTGAGCCTTGACACTTGATGAGCTTTGAGGATTAAATGTTGACCGTTAATCTTTCTTCTTTGCTACGAGTTTATTTCCGTTCGTCCTCGCGCGAACCATTTACATGTGGGGCAAGTGTTCTTCTTTATAGAGACTCGCCAAACTTGTCTAAGCCTAATCAGGGCTACCGATTATGGTCGGTATTCAGTCCTATATTTAGCGTCCGGGAGTAGACAGACGCTGCACATAGTTTCGGGTTTTCAGACGCCAGCAAAAAGAATCAGTAGTTGACTATAATCTGAGTCGTCGCATTCGAGATGGAAAGCTCGGAGTCAATGTCGGACAGGAAGTCGTCGATCTCGTCGCGCACACGTTTCATTTCGTCCTGAATGCCGAGCGGGTCAATGAGTTCCAGCTTTTGTTTCTCGATGTACTGTTCACGCACAGACATCATTCCTTCGGCAATACTCTTTACATCAGTCTTGTCCGAGGACGGGGTAGTGATGATGCGGTCGGCTTCTCTTTCAAGCGCCTCATTGCCAGACGTGACTTTGTAATCTTCAGAAGTGAAAACCAAAGCCATCTGGGAAACGAGGTTGTTCTTGAGTGGAATCAGTTTGTTCTTGATTGCCATTGCTTCGGCAACGGTGTATTTGCCGTCCATGATCTTCGTCTCCGCATTGGACTGAGCAACCGCAGCATTGATTGCGGCGTAACGTTTCATGAGGTCAGCGATGGATTGATATTCTTCCTTCACGCTTTCCTCATATTCCTTGATCGTCTTGCCGCCAATCTTCTTATTGTTTGCTTTGTTTGCGACGCAGAATTTGCAGTCGTTGATTGTTTTTGTGATGCGCTTGTTGAGCAATTTGAGTTCGCAAAGCGCTTTGTGTACAGTCATGGTTTCAGTTGTCATTAGGATGGCCTCCTTGAACTTTAGTCTTTAATCTTTTCATTTTCCAAATCGGCGTGCCTTTCCTACAACATGGGCATAGTGCTCCCTTGGTGCTATGCTACAATGTCGTCTTTTGTAATGATGCCTTCAGCCAGTGCCTTCTGAATCTGCTCTTCTGTGTGCTCGTTTGGACAAACCTCATAGTAGCCGTCGAGCTTGCCACAGATTGGGCAGACAGAAATGTTCGGGCTGATGGACAGGTAAGGCAATCTATATTGCGTGAACAGTTTCTTCACAAGAGACTGCGGGATTTTCCAGTTGTGTGTGCTTTCGTGCAAGTAGATGTGTTGCACGGTGCCACTGGTGTAGAGCGGCTGGAGTGCGTTCTGGTGTTCAAACACGTCGAACACGTTGTCGCTGTAGTTCTCCGGCAGCTGCGTTGAGTTGGTGTAGAAATCACCGTTTGTGCCAGCGCCAGTGATGATCCCCGGATGGAGTCGTTTATCCTTACGGGCAAATCGTGTCGAGCAGGACTCAGCAGGAGATGCCTCAAGGTTAAACATGAGCGGCTGGTACTGCTCCTGATAGTCGGCGCATTTATTGAGGATGTAGTTCAGCGTATCGACCATAAGCTGTTTCCCATTCTCTGTTTCAATGCCTTCGCCCAGCAGGTTCAAGCAGGCCTCATGCCCACCAGTCACACCGATCGTATTGAAATGATGATCGAAGTCGCCGAGGTATCGCTTGGTGTATGGCAGCATTCCAATGTTCAGCATCTTATTGCAGTTGTCGCGCTTGATGAGCAGCGAGTCTTTTGCCAAGTCGCAGAAGTAATCAATGAGAAGGAAGTAAGTTTCTCTCTCGGTTGCGTTTTCTGGAATGGTGATGTCGTATCTCTCAAGCAGTTTGAAGTCGCGGTTCTTCGCAATGTACGCCATCTTCGGCAAGTTCAGAGTAACGACGCCAATGGAACCAGTCTTATCGCCAGCACCAAACAGGCCGCCGCTCTTCTTAATCATTTCACGCAGGTCAAGTCTGAGGCGGCAGCACATCGAGCGAATGTCATCCGGCTTCTGGTCACTATTTATGAAGTTCGAGAAGTACGGACTGTTCATCTCGTCGGCGAAAGTAAAGATGGCTTCGGCAATTTCACTATCCCATGGGAAGTCAGGCGTAATGCTGTATGTCACAATGGGGAAAGTGAATGGCTTCTTGGCTGCGTCGCCGTGCGTCATTACTTTGGCGAACAGGATATTGAAGCGGTACATTTCTTCTTGGCAGTCGCCGTAAGTGAAGTCAACCTGCTTCTCACCAATCCAGCAGTTCACGTTCTTCAAGTCTTCAGGAACACACAGGTCAAAGCTGAAGTTGGTGAACGGAGACTGCATACCGACGCGTTCCTTATTGTTCAAGCCATACACGAGGGATTCGAGGACGTCGTAAATCTCATCGTCAGTGAGTCCTTCATATTTGATGTAGGCCGCGCAGTAAGTGTCGAGTGCGTTGAACGCCTGCGCCCCAGCCCACTCGCCAGACATAGTGAAGATGAAGTTCACGATCTGGTCACACAGGGTTCTCAAATGGTGGGGCGGCGAAGAATGTTCATACTTTGTGCCGCAGTTAAACCCTTCCTTGATAAGCTGCTCGGTTGACCAGCCTGCACAGTAACCAACATTCGGATGACTCAAATCATGGATGTGAAAGAATCCATCGTCATGCGCCCAGCCAATCTCGCCCGCACACATTTTATTCAGCGCCCAGTGTACCAGCACGGCATCGGCAATGTGCGCCTGAAGTCCAGCGAAACTGTAATTCGCATTCGAGTTTTCCTTAACTCTCCAGTCAGCTTGGCTGATGTAGTCGTCAACTAATTTAATATTGTCTATCTAGCATTTCCCCTTTCAGTTCGATTCAGCAATTCGTATTTGACTTGCCATTTCTTTAATCTCTTCTTCGTCCAACCCAGCCTTTGCGCCGCCGGGCAGGAAGTCTTCAAACATTGCTTCAGCGGTATCCTTCAACTGAGCAAAAGTAATCTCCAGTAAAAACTGTTTGTCTTTTTGGGAGATGGACTTATCAATCATCCAATGGAAAAAGACGTGGCTCAAAACTAGGAAGGACGCTTCTGTTAAATCATCGAGCGTTGCCCCTTCGCCATGAGTATTGATTTCTACAGCTCCATTGTCATATTCAATCGTCATGCGGCTCATTTGGCACAATCACCTCAAGTTCATATTCAATATCATTTATGATAACATTGATTTCTTCTTTGCCACGGTAGCGCGAAATGGTTGGCTCGCCAATGATGTCAAAGCTCTTCCATTTGTTGTACCGCCATTCGTCAACAGGGCGCGTGTCATTCCACAGCAACAATGTCACATCTCCGCACACGATCTTGGTATGCTTCTTTCCCATTGCAAAAATACTGTCTGGTACAACATTCGACACCATGATTGTAATCGGCTCGAACCCTTCACCTGTCACTTTGTTGATGCGATCCATGAACGCAACGTCGGCAAGTGTGAGGTCTGATACAAAATCAATCTCGGCATCCACTTCAATGACTTGTCTTTGTTCATGTGGCAATGCTTCGCCCAATGAGAAAGCGAAAGAAGTCAGGTCGCTTGCCTTCACTGTGATACCAGCTGCTTCTTCATGTCCTTCGGCGACTGCCAGCCCTGTGTCATTGATGATAGTTTTCAGGTTCGGCACTCCGTAGGAACGAATCGATCCTCGGTATTCTTCGCCTTCTTGCTGAATAAAGATGACTGGCAAATGTTCGTTGGCTGCTATTTGATTGGCAACGAGTCCACTCAATCCTTCTGTCTTCTCATTGCGTTCTGTGGTAGCAAGAATATATCTGCCGTAGTTTTCAATGTTTGCTTTCTGCATCAGGTCGGCAATCAATTTCTTCTGCTGTACCTTGAGTGCCTTCAGCTCGTCAACGATCTGCTTGCATCTCTCAGGCGTTGTGTCTACCAGAAACAATTCCAGAGCCAGATTATTCTTGCCCATTCTTTGAGCGGCGTTTACTAATGGGGCGATTGAAAAGCGGATGGATGTGGCGTTGAACTCGTAACCTTGGAGCGCAGCCTTGATGCCTTGATTCCTTAGATCGGCAAACCCCTTGGCGCAAATGGCGCGGTTGTCTTCATACCTCATGTCCATCATGTCGGCGATAATTCCAACGGTGGCAAGGTCGTATGGCATATATCCAATGTCCCTGCTTTCTTCTAGTATCTCAGCAAACTTCAGGCACATACCAGCACCGGACAACTGAGACTTCGGCACAGGCCAGATTTCTGGGTTCACTGTTATCGTATTGCTGTTTGGATTAGACGTGCCATGATGGTCAAGAATGATGACCTCGATGTCGTGCTGAAGTAAGATGTCATAGGTTTCGTGTTCGTCTGAACCACTATCGCAGGCAATCACCATGTCGAACCGGGAATCGAGAATGTAATCTAAATGCTGGGTGATACCATGCTGCTTGCCAGAACCAACAACGATTTCCAATGTACACTTCGAGGGCAAGCAATTCCAAAGGGCGTTGTAAATGATCGCGCCACTTGTCACCCCATCAGCGTCTACGTCAGCAACAACTAAGATCGAACCGCCCTCCAGCAATCTGTTACTAACTCTGGAGACTGCACGTTCTAAGTGTGCAAATTTTCTTGGCGGCACTTCGTTCGCAAAGTTCTCAGGATCTACGAACATCGGAATGTCTTTATCATCAATGCCACGCGCTTCGAGTATCGCCGGAAAGTTAATTCCTTCTACGCGGGGTATCCATTCTTTCTGCAAATCACACCACCTTTATCAAATGATTCTTGTAATCGAATAGTACTTCTGGATTGTCGGCTGGGCTTTCCTTTGCTTTCAACCTGTCGTCTCGTAAGACGTACACGCTGTACAATGGGAAAGGAAAAGCCAGAGTGTGAACGTTCTTGAGAATGTCATCGTCGCTCACATCCTCATCCAGTGCCAGTATGATTGTCACGTTGAGTGATTTCAGAAGTCGTGCCTGCTCGCGGCTTATGATTTTGCCGCCCAGCGCCACAGTATTTGCCACGCCAAGTGAGTCGGCCTTGAGCACAGATTTCTCAGCCTCAAACACAATGACTTCTTTCTTCTCTCGTATTGCTTCTTTGTTTTGGTACAGGCCATACAACACCAAGGACTTCCGACTGCGCAATGCATATCCATACTTGTTCTTTGCTGGTTTTGTCTCGCGGGTTTTCGCGCCCACCAGCTGGCCATCTTCGTCAAGCACTGGGATGATGATGCATTCAGTGGATGTATCATATCGGATATCGAACTTCTTCGCCGTCTCTTCGGTAATACCCTCGTCTTTCCAATGAGGATGAAGAAAAGGGATGAATTGGTCAAGGAAGGAATTGTCGTACACGAGGCTTTCTTTTTCCCGCGCACGTCCAGTCCAGCTACCAATCTTTTCTAACCATGACTGCACACTCTGTTCCTCGTATTGCTCCACCTCATCAACATCAACGAAGCGAGCCACGGTGTCGAGTGCTTCCTGAAATGAGCAGCCTGATATTTGACGGATCACACTGAACACGTCCTTCACCGGGTACTGCTCGAACTCAGGCGTCGTGTACATTTCGGCGTTGAAGAAGTTACCGTTATCCCATATGACAACACCATTCGGATTGTCAGAGTCGCCGCCCTTTGTGGCACTCAGCATATTGCCGTAGATGCGGACTTGTTCACAGCCAAGTGATTCAAGGATGCGGCCAACGTCTTCAAGGGTGAGCTGGTCTTTGATGTCCTGCGGTTTCACATCCACTCCCAGTCTTCAATATCGTAGTCATCGTCGAGCCGTTCCCAGCCCCAGTCTTCGACGTACTCCCACATCCAGTCGTACCATTCTTCTTCGAGCATAGTGTCTGTCAGCTCTTCCTCGAAAGCGAACTCTTCCTCGATGTGTTTGCCAGCAACTTCCATATAGAATCTTGCTTTAGTCCCCATTGAAAACCTCCTTCAGTTCTGCGTAGCACCATGGCGTCAGGAATCTGTCGCCGTCCATATCCATGTCGAACGTGTAAACTTCACCGTCAATGAAGCAGGCAAATTTCTCTAGCATCCAATCGTCACCCACGTTGTCACGAACCATGATCGGTGTATGTGGCTTCACCTGTGACCACAGGCTTGCGTCCAAAGGTGTGTAATTGAACACGGTTTCCCATCTGCCGTTTATCTTGAGTTGTACATTAGTGATACCAAACTCTTCATCTATTTCCTTGTTGTAATGCATTCCGAGTTTGTCTAACACGAGCAGTATAGTAAAAGGAAAATGATTTTTTGCATCTCCACCATTGGCTCTCCACTCTTCGTTGTACATCTCAATTTGATAGCAGAACCAATGCTTGAATCCTTCAAAGTCTAATTGAATCTCTCTCATCACGCACCTGCTTTCTGAAGATCGCATTTGACAACATGTTTCTTGCCCCAAATGTCCATGTGATACACGGCGCACTCTTTGATGTAGGTGACTGGAGTACTGGACGGATGCAGCGGATCAGTTGTTCTCCATGTGATTGCAATGCTTGTGCCGTCTTCCAGCTTGTCTATCATTTCGCGAATAGCATCCAGTCTTACGTCGGCCTTGTTAATGGCGTTCAGGTCTTTACCGAAAGCAATCTTATTGTACTCATCAACCTCGTGCGCCATAAATTTAACCAGCTTCTTGTAATCCATCTCCCACCTCCGATACGCATTTGAGCCATTTCCAGTCGGACATGATTGCGATGTAGAATTGGTTTCCAATGAGAAGAAAGACTTCATCAATGACGAGATAAGGAAACTCACCGTCGTATGTCCACTCAAGCAGGCCAGCCCCGGTGTCTTCTAATACTTCACTGATGTGGCAGAGATCGCTAAACTCTCTCGAGTTAGACAGCATATCCATAAATTCGGATGTCTCAATTTCTGCGCCAGCTGACCTCATTTCTCCTTGATAGTCTTCAGCGAAATCATTCACCCAATCTACCAGTTGGAGCACACTATCAAAAAACTCATCATTCATTCTCATCTTCCTTTCCTACACAACAGATTGGCTTCTCACGAAGCGCCCCAATTCATCAAATGTGACTGCGCCTCGGTTGGCTTCGTACACCAACTCAGTGCCAGCCAGCCCACTTCTGTTCTTTGCAATCTTGCACACCATATATCGCTTGTGTAAGTCGAATGGCAGTGTGTCGTCGCCCTTGCTTCCAATGGGAATGTAGGAAGACACTTCCAATTCTTTGTACTGAACGTCGCGCCAAATGAGCAGGCTATCCAACACATGAGATATCTGTGTACCGTTTGCAATGTTGTTGATGTCAAGGTCTTTGTCATTGACACTCTGAGTTGTGAGCTGTGCGGTGAAGAGCAACGTCATATCCAGTTCAATCATAAGGTCTTTAAGCTGCTCAACAGTGCGCGGGTACTGCTGCCATTCCTGCAACGCCTGTACCTGATTCGCACTTCTCATTGGCTTGAGCACGTCGATGACGATCATTTCCACACCGGACATTTCGGCCTGTTTGATATAACGTTTCAATGTCTCGTAGTCGTAGATGTTGACGCAAATGAAATCAACTTTGCAATGTTCTTCAAAGTACTGCGCCGCCGCCACGAGTCGTTGCTTTTGCTGCTCGGTCGTGTTGTTGGTGGCGATTGTCGTCTCCTGAAGCGGCTCGTCTTCCTTGAACAGATGGTTATAGGTACTGGTCAGGAATTGCAGCTTCATTTCATCCTTGGTCATTTCCGTGGAGATGAGCAGGCACTTGTGGTCGTTGAAGACTGATGTGTGCATGAGGATGTCTGTCACGATTCTTGTCTTGCCTCGGTTGGTGTGCGCCGCGATGCAGTTCACAGTCCGTAATCGCAGGCCACGCAGGTAGCGGTTCAACAATTCATGCGGCAGGTCAATCCCAATGTCTGGGTGCTCCTGCAATTGTTCCACTAAGTTTGTTGCCCCGACACCTAGGTTCTCCGGCGACTCGATGCCTTTGAGATTCAGCGCAATCTGGTTCAACATTCGCTCGTAGTTTTCAAGAATGAACTCGGGCGACTTGTTTTCAAATGCGTCCTTGTACGGCGTCACATCCACATGATGCTCTTTCAACTGGCGCATTGCGTAGAATGTTTTCAGTTTTGTGTAGAGCAATGAGAAGTCGGAAAGAGATTCGGATGCTAGCTTGGCGGCGTCATCCATAGTTTCAAACCCGCCCATGGCACGGAACGCTCTTTTTCTCTCCCCATTGTCTGAATCGAGGAAGACTTTGATCGCCGTCTCGTTCAGCTTGCCCTGAGTGAAGTAACAGTCATACATCAAGCGGTAGTAGAATTGTGAACTATCCATCGAAAAGTCAAGCGAGGGATTGATCTTGTCGCCGTACTTGTCCAACAGAGCTGGGTCTTGGTAGATCATGCCCAGCGCCAGCGTCTCGGTTTTGGCGTCCGTCAAATCCTTTTTCAGAGAATCCAATCTCTCACCTCTTTTCTGCGGGTGTCATGTTCTGGTAATTCAGGCGGCTCGTCATGCATATTGTAGTCAAGCTCGCCCATGTATGTGTTGTAGCCCTTCTTTAAGTAGGGCACGTTGTTGCGAAGGATGAGCAGGATGGTCGCCTCGAAGTGACCTTGATTCTTAAATTCTTTACTAAGGAGGAAAGCATTATTGTCTTGTAGCAAATGGATCAACGCACTGTTCCCGTATGCGTTTGCCATTGATTTAATCAGAGCGGCGGTGTCCCTAGTTAAATGTTTGCCGCCCAGATAGTTGTGTTCAATGTACTCCACAGCTTCCATCCTATCTCACTCTCCTATTGTTATCGGCCTGCGCGGTTACTCCTCGGCGGCCTTGTCAATTTTCGGCGTTGGCCTCAACGTCAATGTCCTTCATAATTTCGTCGAATTGTTCGACGGAAGTCAATGAGGTAAAGGAACCAGCCCCATGTTTGCGGCAAATGTCGAGCGCCTTTTTCTTGGTGATCTTCTTTGCCTTAGCCAGTTCGTCAACGTGCGCCTTGAGTTCAGCACACTTTTCATCCATCTCATTGGACTTGGCCTCTTTGACTGGTTTCACCCTGTCGGAATTGATAACAGCGTATTCGTTGGTGTCTGGATCTTTGGCATCATCCAATGCGAGCAAACCACTGAGGGCATACTTGCGGGCGTAGGATGAAGCGGAACCGGACACCT
>OLPU01000131.1_pt1 | contig 67103 bp, 90 predicted proteins | sample 1673111 | NCBI WGS metagenome assembly OLPU01 (sample SAMEA3136755, study PRJEB25190) | human gut metagenome | reverse complement strand
TCGAAAACGAATATCTCGAAAACGAATATCTCGAAAACGAATACACTAATAATAACAGTCTTAATAATAACAGTTTAAATAATAATAGTGTTAATAATAACAGTATTAATAAAAAAGAAAAAAAGAAAAAAAGAACTGATTTAGATGTTCTTATAAATGAGTATACTTCAAACTCTTTTTTACAGGAAACAATAATAGATTTTATAAAAATGCGAAAGGGCATTAAAAAACCTGTTACAGAAAGAGCACTTAAAGGAATACTAAATAAATTAGACAAATTAGCAACAACAGATTATATCAAAATAAAAATATTGGAGAACTCAATAGAAAACTGTTGGCAAGGAGTTTTTCCATTAAAAAAAGACAACTTCAGTAATTACAATTCAAACAAACACAAAAATAAAGACAATTCAAATTCAAACATCGAGGATTTACAAGGATATATAGATCCTGAACAAATGAAACCAGTCAAAAAAGAAGATCTAGACGAAATAGAAAAACTGCAAAAAGAATTAGATGCGATGGGAGATGGCTTTAAATGGCTATAGGATATCAATGCGAAAAATGCAAAGATTTAGGTTATATTCTACAGGAAGATGAAAAAGGTTATACCGTAGCTAAACCATGTGAGTGTCTTGAAAAAAGACAGATATTGGAAAAGTTAAAGAGATGCGGCTTAACAGATTCTTTCAAGAAAAAGACATTTTCTTCTTTTGAAACAGATACAGAATATCAAAAACAGGCAAAATTACAGGCTATGCGTTATTGTAAGAAGTTCGAAAATGAAAAAGGTAGCTTTTTATTAACTGGAAGCCCAGGCACAGGAAAAACCCATTTAGGAATCGCAATAATGATACAGCTTGTAAATCAAAATGTAGGTTGTAAATATACAGAGTATATTAGTTTAATTATGAGCCTTAAACAATGTTGTATGGATGTGATTAATTACAACAAAGAAATGGATAAATATAAAAATTGCACTGTACTATTCATTGATGACTTATTAAAAGGACAAACAAGTGAAACTGATAGAAAGTATATTTATGAGATAATAAATTATCGTTACATGACAGAAAAATCGATTATAGTAAGCACAGAAAAAACATTAGATGAGTTAATGAATTATGATGCAGCTATAGCTAGTAGAATTATAGAAATGTGCAAAGAAAATATAATTGAGTTTAAAAATGTACCTAATAGGAGATTACAAAGGGGGGTATAGCAAGTGCCAAGAAATACTTTAGGCTCCAAAGATGAGATTTGGAAAGATATCAAAGGGTATGAAGGTTTATATCTAGTCAGTAACTTAGGTGATGTATATAGTTGCTTATCAAATAAAAAATTAAAACCTGGAAGTGATAACGGCTATTTAAAAGTAAATTTATGTAAGAATAACAAAGTGAAACAATTCACTGTGCATAGATTAGTTGCATTAGCATTTTTACCTAATGAAAATAATTATCCATGCGTTAATCATAAAGATGAAAACCCCAGTAATAACAATGTTAATAATTTAGAATGGTGCACTTACAAATACAATAATAATTACGGAAGCATACGAGAGAGAATCAGTAAAACATTAAAAGGTAAAAATGCAGGTAAAAAACATCCTATGTACGGAAAGCATCATACACTTGAAAGCAAAAAAGAAATGAGCAAAAAGTTAAGTAAACCTGTTATATGTATAACTACAGGGGAAATATTTAATTCTTTAAAAGAAGCGAGTATAAAAACTGAAACATCTTACTCTAGTATAAGTGACTGTTGCAGAAATAAAAAACAATCAGCTGGGAATCATCCAGTAACAGGTGAAAAACTAAAATGGGAATATTATAAGAAATAAAGGAGGATGATTTTATGCCACGCAACACCTTGGGTGACCTAAACAATCATTTATTCGCTCAATTAGAACGTTTAAATGATGAAGAGATAACAGGAGAAAAATTAGAAGATGAAATTACAAGAAGCAAAGCAGTCATAGGAGTTTCAAAACAAATTATTGCTAATGCAAATGTTGTATTAAGAGCAAAATCAATACAACTAGAGTATGGAAAAGATAAAAAAGAAATTCCTAAAATGCTTGAAGGTGGTGAGTAAAAAATAGAATGGGAAAATCAATTCATAGATGGAGTGATGAAGAAAAAGAATATCTTAAAGAAATAACCCCAGGTAGACATCACAAAGAAATCACTGATTTAATGAATGAAAAATTCGAATACAAGTTTGAAGTTAAGCAAATAAAAAATGCAATTAAAAGGTATGGATATAACACAGGTTTTAATGGCCAATTTAAAAAAGGACACAAAACATGGAATAAAGGAACTAAAGGACTTACAGGTCCAAATAAAACTTCTTTTAAAAAAGGTAATGAGCCATGAAATAAAAAGAAAATTGGTAGTGAAAGAATTGATATTAATGGATATATCTTAATTAAAGTAAAAGAACCTAATGCGTGGAGATTAAAGCATAGAATTATGTATGAAAAATATCACAATGTTAAATTAACATCGGATGATGCAGTTATATTTGCAGATCAAAACAAATTAAATTTAGAAAAAGATAATTTAATATTGATTAGTAAAAGTCAGTTACTAAAAATGAATAATGAAAAATTAATTTTTAATAATAAAGAATTAACTAAAACAGGAGCAAATATAGCTGAATTAATGATGAAGGTTGACGAAAGGAAAAAGAAAAATGAATAGTGTAGTTTTAGTTGGAAGATTAACAAAAGACCCAGAGTTAAGATACATACCTAATTCTGGAACACCTGTTGCTACTTTTACAATAGCAATAGACAGAGATTATAAGAAAAAAGACGGAACAAAAGAAACAGATTTTATACCTATTGAAATTATAGGAAAAGCAGCTGAATTTTGTGCTAATTATATAACAAAAGGTAGATTAGTTGCTATTCAAGGAAATCTTAGAGTTGATAGATATCAAACTCAAGATGGAGAAAATAGAACTTTTACTAAGGTTAGTGGTAGAAGTGTACAAGCATTAGATTATCCGAAAGATAATCAACAAGGAACAAATAATATAACAAATCCAGGGTTAGATCCAAATGGATTTCAAGCTATAGATGATGATGACATACCTTTTTAATTTAAAGGGGGAGTATAAATGATAATTAAATTTTTAGAAATAAGTTTAATTTTCTGTATAGGTTTTGTGGTTGGAGCATGATGGTGTGCTAATGCAGAAGGAGATGATTAAATTGATTTGCAAAATAGAAACCTTAAAAAAAATAGCAGAAAAGTATCCGACACTTACAATTTTAGAATTTATAGAAACTTATAAGGGGGTAATCAAATGAACATAGGGGGGTTATGTTAGGAGTAAAAGGCTAAATATGAAAAAAAGCCGAACAGAATTAGCAAACGCAGTTGGTGTTACAGAAAGTTATATAGCAAAATTAGAAAATGGAAAAATTACAAATCCAACTCTATTTGTTTTAAAAGGACTTTCAAAAGCTTTAAATGTATCGCCATTAGAATTTTTTAAATAGGAGAGGATGTAATGGAAAATATTGCGGTACAAGAAACAATAAGTTTTTTATCAAACACATTTCCAAAAATTTATTCTAGTTTATATTTAAAATATTTAAAACAATATTCTGAACTGCATAATATTAATAAAACTCAATTAAAAGCATTAGTTTTTTTAAAAGGTAATAGTGAAATAAACATGACAGAATTATGTGCTAAGTTAAATATAGAAAAAGGCAGTTTAACTAGTTTAATAGATGATTTAAGTGAAAAGGGATATGTTTGCAGAGAAAAAACTATTAATGATAGAAGAAAATATATAATAGTTTTAACTAAAGAAGGCAATCAAATAGCTAAAAATTTTATAGAAAAATTAAGCAATAATTTAGAAAATAAATTTTCAAAATTAAATAAAGAAGATATAAAAAAATATTTATATGCTATGAAATTTCTAGAAAATTTGATAGACAAAGATTTAGATTAAATACTTATTTAAAAATAGGGGGAATTAATTTGAAGGAAATTAGATTAAAACAATTATCAATCAGCAATTTTAAAGGCATTTCCAAACTAGACATACAATTCAAAGACATAACAACTTTATCAGGAATGAATGCAACAGGAAAATCAAGTGTATTTGATGCATTTACATGGCTTTTATTCGATAAAAACAGTAAGGGTGATAGTAAATTTGAATTAAAACCTTTAGATAAAAATAACGAGTATATAAGAGGTTTAAATCCACATGTAACAGGCATTTTAGAAGTTGATGGTATAGAAACAAAGTTGTCAAAAGAATACAAAGAAAAGTGGACTTCTAGAAGAGGAGAAAGTGAAAAAGTATTCGATGGCAATACAACAAAATATGAAATTGATGATGTTCCAGTTAAAAAATCAGATTACAACAAAAAAATAAATGAGATAGCAGATGAAGAAACTTTCAAATTATTAACTAATCCATTCCATTTTCCTAATTTGGCTTGGAAAGAACAAAGAAAAGTTATCTTAGAAGTTGCTGGAGGAGATATATCCATAGAAGATGTTATAAAAGGCGATGAAGAACTAAAATTAGTTAAACAAGATCTAGAACAAGAAGATGTATCTAAGCTGATAGATAGTAAAAAAGGTAGTATGAAGAAATTACGAGAAAATAAGAAATCAATTCCTTATAAAATTGAGGAGTTAATGGAAACAGTAGTTGACTTTGATGTAAAAGAAGTTGAACTGAAAATATCAGCTAAAGAAAGCAAATTAAAAGATATAGATAAAAAAATAAGTGATATAGCTAATAGTAGTAAAGAACTAATAGCTAAAAGAGATGAAGTGATGAAAAAAATTAGCGCAAATGAAAAGCTAATTGAAGATGAAAGACAAGCAGATAGAAAAGTATATGACAATAAAATAAGAGAATTACAAGAGAAAATAAGAAAAGAAGAAAAAGAGTTATACTCATGTGAACATAAAAAAAATGAATATGACTATAAAATAAAAAATTTAACAAATAAATTTAATTTTTTAGAAAATGAAGCATCCAAATTAAGAGAACAATTCAGTAAGATACAATCAGAAAAAGTTGACTTTAGTAGTATAAAGACGGAGTGTCCTACTTGCAAACGACCATTCGAAGAATCAGACATAGAGGAAAAACAATCAGAGTTAGAAAAAAATTTCAACCTAGATAAAGCTAAAAGAAAAAAAGAAGTTATAGAACAAGGCAAAATAAAAGTTAAAGAACAAGAAGATATCAAAGAAGATATTGAAAACTATACTGTAGAGATTTCCGATATAGAAAACAATATCAATATTAAAAAAGGAAATATAAATTACCTGGAAAAACAAATATCAAATTTAACATATACACCAAGTGAAACTTCTAAAGAAAAAATTTTAAAACTCAAAAGAGAAAATAACAAGCTTTTAGATAGTTTAGGAACATATGAAACAGAAGATAATTCAATACTTCTAAATGAAAAGGATGAAATCAACAAAGAATTAAAAGATTTATACAGTCAATTAGGAGCAGTTGAAAATAATAAGAAAGTAAATAAAAGAATAGAAGATTTAAAAGCAGAAGAAAAGCAACTTGGAGTAGAAATAGCAAGACAAGAAGGGCTTATAATGCTATACGAAAAGTTTATAACTAAAAGAGTAGAACTTTTAGAGAAAAATATAAACAAACACTTTAAGAATGTTAGCTTTAAATTATTTTCTACACAAGTGAACGGAGCTATTGCAGAAACTTGTGAGGCAACGATAAATGGAGTACCTTTTTCTAATGCAAATACTGCAGGTCAAATAAACGCTGGTATAGATATTATAAATACTTTATCCGAGTACTTTGGATTAATTGCACCAATATTTATTGATAATAGCGAATGTGTAAATAAAATATCAGATACTAGAGGGCAATTGATTAAATTAGTAGTTACAGAAGATAAGAAATTAAACATAGATGCTATAGAAGTTATCACAGAAGAATAGGTTTAAAAAATGAAGGGTAGAAAATGGAGTAAAGAAGAAGAAAAATTTCTAAAAGAAAATTATACAGTAATATCAGATAAAGAGATTGCAAGGTATTTAGGACGAACATTATCTTCAATTAGAGGAAAAGTTAATTTTGAAAAAGGAAAGAAAAGTAAACAAAGTAGATTAATAAATAAAAATAATTATTTAACAGAAGAACAAAGAAAAAAGAAAATTAAAAATATAATATTTATGGCTACAGGAATTTATTTAAATGATAAGGTGTGATTTAAATGGAAGATTTAACTGGTAAAAAATATGGAAAACTTACTGTTATCAAATTCATAGAACGTAAAGATACAAGCTATTATTGGCTTTGTAAATGTGAATGTGGTAATGAAAAAATAGTTACAGCTAGCAATTTAAAAAAAGGAAGTTATAAAAGTTGTGGTTGTTTAAGAGAGGAACAAAAGGAAAAGAGAAAAAAGAATAAATATATTGGTTGGAATTATTATTTACCGTTTGAAAATGAAGTAAAAGATTACTCATCTAAAGTTACAACAAGAAAATTAAATAGAAAACAATTAGAACAATATTTAAAAGAATTGCAATATAAAGAAGTACAGTACAGAGGGGGAAAAAATAATGGCTAATCAAATTACTACTCAGCAAAATAAAGTCAAATCAGTAGAATCATTAATGGCAACAAATGAAGTTAAATCAAAGTTCAATGATGTATTAGGTAAAAAAGCAGCAGGATTTATGGCAACTATAATAACTGCAAGTAAAAATAATTTAAAAGGTGTAGAGCCAAATTCTATTCTAAAAGGTGCAATGAGAGCTGCAACATTAGATTTACCTATAGAACCTAATTTAGGATTTGCTTACTTAGTACCATACAACAATAAAGTTAATGGACAATGGGTTAAACAAGCACAGTTTCAAATTGGGTATAAAGGGTGCATACAACTAGCTATTAGAAGTGGACAATACAAAACAATAAATGCAATTGAAGTTTATGAAGGTGAAATAAAGAAGATTAATAGATTAACTGGGGAAATAGAATTAAACGAAGATGAAAATGAAATAAATAGAAAAAAAGTTGTAGGATATATGGCTTACTTTAGACTTATAAATGGATTTGAAAAATCATTATATATGAGTAAAGAAGAAGTAGAAGCACATGCTAAAAAATATTCAAAGGTTTATGCAAGTGGTAAAAGCTGTTTATGGAAAACTGATTTTGATGCAATGGCAATAAAAACAGTGCTTAAGAGGTTAATAAGTAAGTATGGAATTATGAGTATAGAAATGCAAAAAGCTGTACTAAGTGATCAAGCAATTATAGATGAAAATGATAACTTGATTTATGCTGATAATCCAGAACATGAAATGGAAGAAAAGGCTAATAAAAAAACTATAGATATGGATGAAGTTATAGATGCTGAAGTTGAAGAAGTTGTAGAAGAAAATACAAAAGAACAACAAGAGGAAGAATGTCCATTTTAAAAGTATTGAATAGTGGGAGTAAAGGTAATTGTTATTTACTTATTACTCCTACTGAAACACTAATAATTGAAGCAGGTATTAGATATAAAGAAATATTAAAAGGTCTTGATTTTAAATTAGATAAAGTTGTTGGATGTTTAGTTAGTCATGAACATAAGGATCATTCAAAAGCAATAAATGACTTAATTAAAAATGGAATAGATATATATTCCTCTAAGGGAACTTTTAAAACATTAGGCATAGAAAACTATAGAAGTAAAGTTATAAAGTCTAATAAGAAGCAGCAAATAGGAAATTTTACAATTTTACCATTTGATGTAGTACATGATGCAGAAGAACCACTTGGATTTCTTATAAAACATCAGGACATAGGAACTTTATTATTTATAACAGATACCTGTTATTGTGAATATAACTTCAGGAACATAGATAATATCTTAGTTGAATGTAATTATATAAAAGAAAATCTAGAAGAATATTGCATAGAAACAAGTTTAAGTGCACGTATAAAAGATACACACTTTGAACTTGAAAATGTAATTGAGTTCTTAAAAGCAAGTGATTTAAGTAGAGTTAAAAATATAATGTTACTACATTTAAGTAATAAACATGGAGATGATGCGATAATGAAAGAAAAGGTAGAGGGGATAACTGGAATACCTGTTACGATAGCAGAAAAAGGAATAGAAATAAATTTATAAGGAGGGTTAAAATTTGAAAGTTTGGGAATATATAGCTTTTATTAGTAAGGGACGAGTAGAAAACAATCAAGATAAAGTTTATAAATATTTGTTAGAAGATTCGAAAAATACATGCGATATTATAACTGACTTAATGAAAAAGGATTTATGTAAGAGTAATTTTTTTATTGAAAATTGCGAAGAATTTAAGGATTGTACATACTGCTTAAGTTGCTATTTGAATGAGGAGGTTAAAGATGAAGATTTGTAAAGAATGTAATAGAGAGTATGAAAATTCACAGACCGTAGGAGATTTCTTTGGAGTGTGCGATGAATGCTATAAAGGTGAATATAAAATAAAAAGACATAAAGATTATATGCTACCTTTACTTGATCTAAGTGGCGTTAATTTAACAACAGAAATGATAAAAGTAACAGAAGAACAAGCGGAATTTATTGGAGCAGTAGCAAAATTCGAAGCAGAAGGAGGAACAAATAAAGATAAAGAGCATATAATTGAAGAATTTTTCGACAATATACAAGCCTCATTAGGGGTTTTAGATAAGATGGGATTAATAGGTTTATTAGAAGAAGGGCGAATAAAACATATAACAAAACTAATTGATAGAGGTTGGAAATTCAAAGCAATGTTATAAGCGGGGTGAAAGTAATATTGAATAAAGAAGTTTTCAAAGAAGTCGATGAAATATTAAAAAATCTAAAATATATTGATATTTACATAAAAGAAAAAGAATATCAAATAGAAAAAATAAAAAATGGAGACAGAGGAGCAATACAAGCAATCTGTAATGATTTATTTAAATCTTCTCCAACTAATTCGATTTCTAGTCGAGTTGAAAATGAAGTAATAAATAGAGATAGATTAATTTCACAGTTAGAAGGAGAAATATATGAACAAGGTAAGAATAGAAGACTTGTAATAAATGCTTTGAGTGAGATGGGGGAAAGTGAAAGATTTATTTATCAAGAAGTTTATCAGGAAGAAAAATTACTTTCACAAATAGCTCAAGAAAATAATTGTTCAATAGCAAAAATTTCATATATGAAAAAAAATTTTATAAATAAGATGGCAATAGTTTTATTAGGACCAAAAATATTGGAGGAAAAAGTATGATTATACATAAATCAATAATACATGTGTTAGATAAAAATAGTGATAGTCCAATTTTAAATGATTATGAGTGTAAAAACAGCTTAGAGGTAGATGAGTTTTTTCAAAAGATAATCAATAGAGCATCAAAAGATGATGATCTAAGAAAAGCAATATTTAATGATTACAGCAACAATATAGTTAAAAATTGTTGTGAACAAATTATATATGACGAAAACACATTTTTAAAAAATTCAAAAGAAATAGCAGCATATTTATTTGATATTATGCAACAAAGTGAAGGAATAGATTCTTGCGATTTAGCAATCTGTTTATATAGTGTAAAAAACGAAAAAAATGTAGCAATAATAAAACTTGATTATAGAAAAAATTATACACATTCAATTGATTTTATAGAAAATAAATTCAATATACAAATAATATCAAATGAAATTGGAATACCTGAAACTAGCAAACCAAAACAGTGTGCATTAGTTGGAGTTAGTGGGATAAATGATTATTATCATTTTAGATTGTTAGACAAAGATGCTGAAAAAGACCAACTTGAAACTAAATTTTTAACAGATTTTCTAAATGCTAAGAAAATAGAAGATTCTAAATATAAAACAAAAGTATTTAAGAAAACTACAGATAGTTGGATAACAAATGCAATAACAGAAGATATGAAAATGGCCGAAGATATAAGGAGTATGCTTAATTATACTTTGAAAGAAAAAGAAACTGTAGATGTTAAAGAATTTGCTAAAAGTAGTATACAAGATGAAGTGTTACAAGAAAGCTTTAATGAACGAATGGAAGATAGAAACTTAACTGAAAGCTTTGAAATAGACAAAAAATGGGTTGAAAAGAAACTTAAAAACAGAAGTATAAAAACTGATACTGGATTTAGTATAAAAGGAAATTTAGCAGATTTTGAGGATCCAATGAAATATAGTTTTAGAAGAAATGAAAACGGAACATACGACATAGTATTAAAAAATATATCTTTTTATGAGGAGAAATAAAAAATGACGAAGGAAGAAAAAAATCAATTAGCAGAAGAAAATTTGGGTTTGATTTATGCAGTTATAAATAAAAAATTTAATTTTGAAAATGTTACAGAAGAAGATAAAAAAAATTATTTTGAGGAAGGAATGATAGGTTTAGCAATAGCAATAAATAATTATGATACATCAGTAGATTCAAAGTTTTCCTCTTATGCTTTCACATGTATCAAAAATGAAATATGTAAATATATAGACAAACAAAAATGTTATAAAAGGAAAACAGATTCTGAATATAAAAAATCAATCGATGAATATATAGATGGAGATAAAAAACTAACATATAAAGATATTTTAGTAAATGAAAAGGAAGATTATATTTCTTTAATCAACAAAGAATACATTTTAAATACAATTGAACAAATAGATATAAAAGATATAAAATTTATAGTTTCAAAACGAATTGAAGGATATACCTACAAAGAAATAGGAATTGCACTTGAAATTAGTAAACAAGCAGTACATACAAGAATAAAAAATTTAAAAAAGAATTTGCTTGCATCAGGAGTAATAATATAAGGCGGTGAGTAAAATGGAATTTGAATGTGAAAACATAACAACTCTAGGATGCCCAAGAATGGATGCAGTAAAAGAACTAATGCTACTGGAACAAATAGAAAATAATGTAGAACTGGACTTAAAAAATATTTGTAGGAATCAATGTTGTAAAGACTGCGACAATCTTAATAAATGTGGTTATACATGTGGCAGAATTAGTTGGAAGGATCCGGTAGAAGAATTTAAACAAGAAGAAATTAAGTCGATAGAATATACACAACTTAGTTTCTTCTAGGGGGTAAAAACCTATGAATGAATATAGAGAATGGGCAAAAGAAAAAGGATTATGTGTGAATTGCCTTAAAGAAAAAGCATTAAAAGGGAGAACAATGTGTGCTGAATGCTTAGATAAACATAAAGAACGTTGTGAGAAAACCATTTAGAGAAATCTCCTAACAGATTTGAGAGAATGAAAAAAACACATCCAAAGCAATACAATTATTGCATTAAAAAGTTAAAGTTAGGCGAGGTATTAGACTACATAGGAGTTAAATATTAGGAGGTGATTGAAACGGTATTAAGCAGAGTAGATGAAATAGTTCAGTTAGCTAAAGAATATATATCAAAATACAATTTAACTGAAATAGAGGCTATAGAACGCGCCATAAGTGATATACAAAATAAAATAGAAAAAATTGAAAGGGGAATATAATTGAAACCGTGGAGTGAAGAAGAAATAAACTATTTATATAATAACTGGGGAATAGTAAGTGTAGAAACTATTTCAAAAAATTTAGGGAGAAGTAAAGATGCTATTCGAGTAAAACGAAGTAAATTAGGTCTAGAAAGATTCTTAGACAGTGGGGATTATATAACAATGCATCAGTTAATGCAAATACTTGGGTATAGTTCTAGTAATACATACTCAAAAGTTTCTTGGATAGAAAAAAGAAATTTTCCTATACGTTATAAAAAAGTAGGAATAAAAAAATATAAAGTAGTAAAAGTAGAAGAATTTTGGAAGTGGGCAGAAAAAAATCAATCATTTTTAGATTTTAGTAGATTTAAAAGTTTATCATTAGGTTCTGAACCTAATTGGGCTAAAGAAAAAAGAAAAAGAGATCTAGAAAGTAAAAGACAATTCAAAAAGAATCAAAAAACACCTTGGACACAGAGAGAATATGAGTATTTACAATTCTTAGTTAATCAGCATAAATATACTTGGTCGGAAATATCTAAAATGATAGGTAGAACGGAAAATGCAATAGAAAGAAAGTTATGGGAACTTAATATATCTGCAAGACCTATAGGAATCGAAAATACAAGATGGACAATAGAACAAGTTAATAAATTAAGAGAAATGATAACGCAAGGTTATGATTATGAACATATAATAAATGAATTTAATGGAAAATCAGCAAGGGCAATAAAGAGTAAAGTTTTTAGATTATATGGAACACAAAGCCTTGATTATATTAGAGATAATTTAAGAAAAGAGGAATGTGATGGAAAAAGTATGTAAGAATTGTGAGCTATATATAAAAGAAGATAAAGAAAAAGGTTATTGTAAATTAGCTCCAGCAGTAATTGTAAAATCTAATGGAACTTGTAGGGGGTTTGAAGAAAAGGAAAAATAATATGAGAGAATTAAAATTATTAACTAAATAGCAAGTAAGTTAATGTAAGGGTGATAATATGAAGAAAATCTTAGGAGGAAAGGAGAAAACTTGCCCTCTTTGTGGGGGCATGATGTTCTTTTTAGAAATAAATTGCATAGTAGTCAGTCAATGTAAGGAATGTGGTTGTTTAACAAAAGGAAAAATGGAGGAGGAAGTTAAGATTTATGAAATGCAAGTATGCAACAAAAATGGGGAAGGAAATAAAGTGTTCTAAAATTAATGACTTATGTATGTTTTTAGATCCTGATGAAAAGAAATGTAGACAAATTAATGGACAAGGACCTATAAAACAAACTAAACCTATAGATACAAAGGAAAAGAAAATTGTAAAAAGTACATATTTAGCATTAGCTCTATCATGGCTAAAAATAAAATTCACAAGAGATTATCAAGGAAATTATGTATTTGAAAGAACAGAAAAATTTAACTATGCATGGGCAAAATTAAATCATTTGAGAAAAGAATTAGAAGAATGGGAGGAAAAATAATATGTTTACACTAAAAGATTTTGATATAAAATTAATAAATAAAGATGAAGTTTCAAACTTTATAGAAAGACAGGGGCGCTTTAGTGCAGTTTGTTATAACACAGATGTTAAATATGCAGAAAAAGTGGGAGAAAGTTGTTTACAAAGTGGGCATCTAAGTGGAAGTAGGCATTTATATATGGTGTTTGAATTAAAGAATGTACCACGTTCAGCAGTAGATCAGATAGTAAGAGCAACACAAGGATTTGTAACTAATGTGCAATCATTGAGATATTGCAATAAAGATGGAAAGGTAAGTATATATATAGCTCCAGAATTATTAGATAGTCAATATATGGTTAAAACAATAAAAGATCAAGAGGATATAGTTAATGCTCAATATAACTATATACAAACTTTCTTAAAAGATGGTGGTATAACTGGAGAGAAAGCAAATGAAATAGCTAGAACAATATTACCTATTGGAGTAGCAACAGAATGTAATATAGCAGTTAATTTAGAATGTTTAATGCATCTAGCAAATATACGACTTTGCACACGAGCAGAGTTGCCAATTAGAACAATAGTAAAAGAAATGGTCAAACAAGTAGTAGAAATAGAACCGAGATATAAAACATATTTAGTTCCCAACTGTGAAAAATTAGGATATTGTCCCGAAGGTAATAAGCATAGTTGTGGTAGAAAACCTACAAAAGAAGAAGTGGATACTAGAGAAGAAAAATACTTAGCTTTAAGAAAATGGTTTATTGAATTTAAAAAAGAACATGGATATGATTAGGAGAAATAATTATGAGACCAACATGGGATGAGTATTTTATGGAAATTGCTGAAATAGTAAAGAAACGTTCAACTTGTATTAGAAGACAAGTAGGAGCAGTTATTGTAAAAGATAAACAAATTCTAGCGACTGGTTATAATGGAGCACCTAAAAAATTAAAACATTGTGAAGAAATAGGATGCAAAAGAGAACAACTAAAAATACCATCAGGACAAAGACATGAACTTTGTAGAGCATTACATGCTGAACAAAATGCAATAATTCAAGCAGCACATAATGGAGTAAATATAAACCACTCAACATTATATGTAACTACAAAACCGTGTGTATTATGTGCAAAGATGTGTATAAACGCAGGAATAGAGAAAATAGTTTATTTAGGAGATTACCCAGATGAACTATCAACAGAAATATTACAAGAGGCAGAAATTGAAGTAGTTAATTTTGATAAGTGAATACAATGGCGAATTTTCACTATATGGCGACTAAGGAATTTTTGAATATTAAAAACTAAATAAATTTACATAAAAATGGGCTAGTTACTTAATTCTAGCCTGTTTTTATTTGTCGAAAAATAAATTTAAAAAACTTTTGAAAATCGCTTGACTATTCGATACGAATACACTATAATTTAAGTATAATAAATAATAAGAAAAGGGGTAAAGAAAATGGAAGATTTAAGAATAAATCCAATGAAGGCGATATTAGAAACATCAAAAGAAATACAAGAACAAGTATTAGATGAAACAGGTGAAATGATAAACGAAAAGGACATACCAATGGAAGTAATAATAGAAACATTAATATTCAAAACTGGGATATCTGAAGAAGAAGTAAGAAGTCTAGTTTTGAAAGGTTACATAGAATTTATTCAAACATATTATATGTAATAAATAATAAGAAAGGGGTTAAGAAAGATGAAAGTAATAGATTTTTATAAGTTTTTTAATGAGGTTAATAGATGGGATATATATAAATATCTTGAAAAAAATTTTGGGAAAAAAATAAAACATTATTCTTCTGATGTAGGGGAAAATGTATATGAAGTAGCTTTCTACTTAGACAAATCATTAAAACATGTATTCTTACGTGCATATCATAATGAAGATGGATGGTGTAATTTTGAATATTATAGAGGCGAATTACTTGATTACGTAAATGAGAGTGAAGAAAATAAGGAAAAAGCGACTGAAATGTTTGAATATTTTGGCTGCATTAAATATGAATTTGAAGGAGATACAATTAAATTTAAAGATCCAGATAACAATATAGTAACTTTGGATTTGAAAAAGTGGTTTAGAATCAATGATGACTCTAAGATATATTATTTACATAATTTATCTCTAAAAAGAGAAGATTTATCAAGAAAAATTGTAGAGGATGTAGAAGAAGAAAATAAAAATTACATGTGTTATTTTATAAATGACATATGTATAATAAAAAATCGTTTCATAATATATGAAAGAAGAGAACCAGATGAACTTGTAGATATAGATTTAAAACAACTACAGGAATTATCAGAAGATAATTTGGAGGTAAGAGAAATATTAATTGCAATGTTTGAACATTTTAATTGCATAGAATAGAAATATATAAAGGCGAAGTTGGCAAAGTTCTCGTCTATACATAAGAGTAGAAAAAAGGAGGGTTTATGTGGTATAAAGTGGTTATACCAGGAGTTTACAAAGGAGGAGATTATGGAAGAAAGGCAATTAAAAGTAATATTTAGTAAATCAGGCGGAACTGCAGGTAAAGGAGGCATAACCAACAGACTTACTATTCCAACTACTTGGATAAAAGCAATGGGTATAACTCCGGATAACAGAGAAGTAGTTGCAACTTTTGACGGAAAAAGAAAAATAACAATAGAAAAGCAGGAGGGAGAAAAATATGAATAAATGGTATAGATTAGGGCAGGAATTTAGTAAAAAATACTCAGGTAAAGATGTTTATGATTTTCTAAGAAAAAACAATCTTTGCAATAATTTTACAAGCAGCGTAGGAAAAGACTTTACTGAAAAACATTATAAAAAAATGTGTGAAATGGTAGGTATATCAGAAGAAATAGAAGATAAACATTACACAAATGGAGAAAGAAAATATTATTTTTACTGGGGATTTGATAATGAAGCGTAGAAAAATAATCGGTTAGCCTTCCGAACAAAAAGGCTTTTATTTTATTATAAGGAGGAACAAGATGTACAAAGCTTATTTTACTAAGGATTTAAACAATAAGTTTGAATATATAAACAAACTTATTAATACTACAAATTGTAGTAATGTAGTTTATTTCTGCCCTAAAAAATATAAAGAATTGGCAGAAAAGAATATTAAAAATGCATATATTTTCTTTTATGAAGATATAAATAAAAACAATGATCCATATGATGTTACATATCCAGATACATTATTAATTTTAGATGGAAGTGCTAGATATAAAAATATAATGGGATATGTATTTAAAAGACTAGAAAAACTAGCATTAATAACAAATAACAAAGTTATAGTAGATATAGTCCCATTTACAACAGATATACAATACTCTTATGTACCATATAGCCATCTAAAAAGACAAATATTAGGACATCAACATTTTTATGCATTTCGAGAAAATAACATGGAATATAACTCAAAAGGAGAACTAGTAGAAGGACATGATTTTGACTTGCTAGCTGAAAAAATGGCTCCAGTAACAGAAATAGATTATCCACATTTTATGGAAGCTGATACACAAACTATATATTGTGAAATTACAGAAGAAGAAAAAAAAGAATATGAAAATTATAGAAATGAACTGTTTGATAAATATGAAACAATACAACCTATTTTAACTAGACTTGCTGATTTTGTTAACACTAGACAATCTAGATATGACAATTTATATAAGTTAGTTAATAACTTAAAAGGAAAAACTATAGTATATACAAATATAAAAAGTCATAACGGAAAGATAAAAAGACTTTTAAAAGAATTTGATAATGTAGAAGTTAGAACTTTTTATGATAACAATGAAAAAGAACAATTTGCAGATAATATAGTATTAGCAGAAGTACCAATTGTTAAAAATTATCTATTTTTAGATGTTATAGCTAATGCTAAAAAGGAAGCTAAATTTTATTTTGTAACAGGGCATACAACTATAGATAAACTTTTATATGGAAGAATGACAGATGAATTTACACAAATAGACGAATTTACAAAAGTCTTATATAAGAAGGTGAATAAGATTGACTAAAAAAGTAGGTAGAAAGATATATATAAATAAAGATGTATATACATCAGCAAAAGAACGTATATCAACTATATTTGATGACTTTGAAAATATAGTTTGCTCATTAAGTGGAGGAAAAGATTCTACTGTGATGCTTTATTTAGCACTAGAAGAAGCTAAAAAAAGAAATAGAAAAGTAAATGTATTCTTCTTAGATCAAGAAGCTGAATATCAATCTACAATAGATATGATTGAGTATTTTATGAGTAATTCAAATGTTATACCTCATTGGTATCAAGTCCCTTGCTATATGACAAATTCTACAAGTTACAAACAAGACTTATTGTATAGCTGGGGTCCAGGAGAAAAATGGATACGTGAAAAATCTCCAATATCAATACATGAAATAGAAGGCGAATATCCTCAAAGGTTTTATTCTTTTATAGATTGGTTTGAAAAACAATGGAATCCTAATACAACTTGCTTTATGGTAGGTTTAAGAGCGGAAGAAAGCCTTAACAGATTTAGAGCAGTTGCACAAAATCCAGGATATAAAGATTGGAATTGGACAACTAATACAGATGGATTAATAAAAGCCTACCCTCTTTATGATTGGACTTTTGAAGATATATGGATATACCTTAGCAAGTTTAATAAAAAATATAATAAGATATACGATTTTATGTATGCTATCGGCTATGACATTGACGGTATGAGAGTATCTAATTTAATACATGAAAAATCTTTCAAATGTTTAACTAGATTACCAGAATTTGAACCAGATACTTATAACAAGCTAATGGATAGAATTGGAGGAATACATATAGCGGCAAGATATGCAAAGCAAGATACAATATACAATGTAAAAGAACTTCCTAAAAGATTTAAAACATGGCTTGAATACAGAAATTTCTTATTAGAGACTACTCCGCTTGATAAAAAAGAAAGATTTATAAAAAGATTTGCTACACAACCTGAGGAAGAAATAACTTACAAAGGTCAATGCAAACAAATTTTATTAAACGATTGGGAAAATAATATACCAGTTGTTACAAAGACAGAAGTTAAGAGAAGAAAAGAAAAAAAGAAAAAAACATTAGAAAAATGGAAGGAGATATTATAATGAAAGAGTTAAAATTTCCATGCATGGATGTAAAATTAGTTCCAATAGATAAAGTTATAGCTAATAATTGGAATCCTAATAAAGTAGCTAAACCAGAAATGAAATTACTGGCACACAGCATAGAAGAAGATGGGCTTACAATGCCTATAGTAACTTATTATGACGATAAAATAGATAAATATGTAGTTGTTGACGGATTTCATCGTTATACAATAGTAAAAGATTACTTTAAATCAGATGTAATAGCAGTTACCATACTAAAAAAGGATGAAAAGAACTTAATGGCATCTACTGTTAGACATAATAGAGCTAGAGGTGTTCATAAGGTAGACTTGCAAGCTGATATGGTAGTTGATTTAATTAAAAAAGGATGGACAGATGAACAAGTATCTAAACATTTAGGAATGACTCCAGAAGAAGTACTAAGATTAAAACAAGTAACAGGAGTAAAGGAAGTGTTTAAAAATAGAGATTTCAGCAGAAGTTGGATAATAAATAATGATTAGGGGGCTTTATAGTGGATCTAAAAGAAATGACTGTAGATGAATTGAAAAATTTAGCGTTAGATATAAAAGAAGAACTTGATAAAAGAATTAGAGATATAAAACAAGCTCAGGTAGAAGTTAATAGAATATTAGATAAAACTTATATGTTCTATTTTAAAACAGAATGTGATATTAGAAATAAAGGCTACGTAGCAAGATGTACTTATGGTAAAAAAGGAATTGAAAGATACTTTTATAATTTGCAAGAAACAAGATGCAGAAATGATGTAGTTATAGAAGGTGATTTTGAAGCTAGTGAATTAGATATTTTGGATATAAGATATAGAAATAACGACTACGGTTATTCACACTATTGTATCGTTTTAGATGGCAAAATAACTGAAATATGTGATGTAGATGATATACACAAAATTTCTACACTAAAGAGATACTTAAAAGGTGAAATTGTATTTGAAAACTTCTTAGAAATAGTAGGAATAAAAGAAGTGAAAGTAGGTGCTATAGTTGAATTACTTGAAGACTAATTTGTTTAAGCATCAACAACAGGCTTTTAATAAACTTAAGAATTTGAAAGCTTGTGCATTATTTATGGATATGGGTACAGGTAAAACAAGAACTGCACTTGAATTAATTCAAAACAAATTAAACAAAGGTAAGATAACAAGGGTATTTTGGATATGCCCTTGTTCTACTAAAAAGAATTTAATTTCAGATATAAATAAACATTCTATATTTTCTGCTGCTTATATAGAAAATATTCAAGATGAATTTATATGTGTTATAGGAAGTGAAACAATTAGCAAATCTGATAAATATTATTTGAAATTAGTAAATCTGATTAAACAAAATACACCTTCAATGTTAATTCTTGATGAAAGTCATATGTTTAAAAATCCAAAAGCTGTAAGAACAGAAAGAATTTCAAAACTTTCAAATCAAGTTAGCAATAGAATGATATTAACAGGAACTCCAGTTACACAGGGTATATGGGATTTATACAGTCAATTTTATTTTTTACATCATAAAATACTTGGATATAATAGCTTTTATGCTTTTGCTGCTAATCACTTAGAGTATTCAGATAAATATCCAGGGCAAATAATTAATACACATAATACAGATTATATAACAAAGAAAATCAATCCTTATGTTTATCAAATTACTAAAAAAGAATGTTTAGATTTACCGCCTAAAACTTATTCAGATGCATATTTTATATTTGATGATGAACAACGCAAAATTTATGATCAAGTAAAAGAATATTTTATAAACAAGATTAGTATTGATGATTTTAATGGTGAATATATTCTGAACATGCTTAATTATTTACATAGAATAGCAAGTGGATATATAGATTTAACAGTTATAGATGAAGCTTGGAGCTATTCAAAAGGTAATTACATTAAAACAACAGAATTTAAATTTAAAAACTATGATAGAGCAATAGAAACTGTAGAACAACTTAAATTAACACCAAAAGAAAGTAAAACGATCATATGGCATAAATTCAATAGTGATTTAGAATTGTTACAGCATGTTTTAGATGAAGAACAAATAGAATATGTTTATATTAACGGGAAAATGGCATTAAAAGAGCGTGATAAGGCCATAGAACAGTTTAAAACATCAAAAGATATAAATACTTTAGTGGTAAACATCAATATCGGAAACTTAGGATTAAACTTGCAAGAAGCTAATTATATGATATATTACAATTCTACTTTTGATTATGCTAAAAGGATACAATCAGAAGATAGGATTTACAGAATAGGTCAGAATAAAAACTGTCATATAATAGATATATTATCTTTTTCTGGAATAGATAGTATGATAGAAAAGTCTATATCTGGTAAAAGTAACTTGGCGAGAGAAATAAGACAACAAATAAATGAAATAAAAGACGATAAAGAAAAAATAGAAGAATTTAAAAAGAAAATACTAAATGAATTTTAAGGAGAATATGATGCAAAAGCAAAGACAATTAAAAGTAAGTTTTAACAAAAGTGGCGGAACTGCTGGAAAAGGTGGGATAACAAATAGAATAACTATTCCAACTGCTTGGATTAAGGAAATGGGTATTGATTTAGAAAGCAGAGAGGTAATTGCTACTTTTGATGGGAATAAAATTATAATAGAAAAGAAATAAAAATTAATTAACATACAAAGGGGTGGTTAAATGAATTTATATGATTTTTTTGATGAATTAGATTATATAGGCGTGAGAAGTATTACAATGATGAGAAAAACGTTATGTAAATCGGATTCATGCAAAAAATGTGATAAATATCCAGATAAATGTACCTACAAAGAAAGACAACGCAGAATAAACCGTTTATTTGTAGAATTAGAAAAAGAATTAGAGATATTAATAAATGGTGATGATAACGAAATAAAAACATTAGAAAAGAAATAATGATTATAAATACTTAATGTATTTAAATTTCGTTTAAAACTTTTAAAAAATATGTTATAATTATATTAAGATGCAGTAGTTGTATCAAAGTAAAGGCAGTCTTTTCAGGACTGTCTTTTTATTTTGAAAAAAGGAGATATGTAAAATGAAAGATGTTTTAATAGTAAACTCAGAAACAGAAGATCTCCTAGATAATTTTAAAATAGAAAATGATGAAGAGTTAGTTATTCAGAAACAATCTAAAAAATTAACTCCGAAACAGAAAAGATTAATTAATAGAAAAAATGATTTAAAGAAGTATTGCAACAAGCAAGGAGGCTTTGTTCATATGTTTTATGTAAATAAAAAGTTACTTTTCTACGATTTGGATATTGACAGAGCTAATATAGCAAGAATAATTTATTTAGCTACATATATTGATTATAATGACAGAAAAGAAAATTTGCTTATATTACATAAAAAAAATAATAAAGTAGAACATATGACAAAAAAAGAGATTCAACAAAAACTAGGATTAAAAAGAGATGCTTTTTTAGCTTTTTTAAATGATGTGAAAAAACACAATCTTATTTTTGAAGTAGAAGAAAAGTTTTATCTAAATCCTAAGTATTTTAGTAAAGGTGAAAATTTTTATAAAAATAAAGAGTATGTAAGAATAATGATTAATACAACTAGATATTTGTATGAACATACTACAATTAGGCAGCATAAAACTTTATCCTATGTATTTCAATTAATACCTTATGCAAATTGGAAATTAAATATATTATGTAAAAATCCTTTGGAAATTGATATTGGAAGGCTGGATAAATTAAGTCTAAAAGATATTTGTGAGTTGTTAGGATTAAGTACAAAACAAAACTCAATGTACCTTTTCAGAGACAGTTTAAGAAAATTTCATATAAAGGTAGATGGGCATAAGTATTATTTATTTGCATATTCAAAAGTATATGCAGGAGAAAAAACAAAAGATTATTATATAATAAATCCTCTTGTAATTTGGGGAGGAAACAATACAGAAGAAATAAAAGAAATAATTAATTACTGTTTTTTTAAATAAGGGAGATTAGTTAACCCTTATTTTTTTATGTTTAATATACTTATGAGTATTATAAAAACCCAGCTCGAACCGACAAAATTAATCCAAAAACCCAGCTCGAACCGATAGTATAAAAACCTTTAAAACGTTGATTTTTAAGTAATCACAGGACTTTTTGAGGTGTTCGATTCTTATATGTTATATACAGAAACAAAATTTCTCTTAATTGCCTACGGCATAAACCTCTATAAATGTTGCAAATTCAATATGTTTAGCTTATAGAAGGGGATAGTATGAAAATAAAAAATGAAGATTATGAAATTATATGCGATACAAGGGAACAAGATACATTAATCCAAGATACTCTTATAAAAAATGGAATACAGGCCACTAGAGAAAAATTAAATACTGGAGATTATGCTATTAGATATCAAGGAGAATATATACCTAATATTTTAATAGAAAGAAAAGCAGGATTAGATGAACTGCTAGGAAACTTAATGGATCCAGTAAAAGACGAAAATAAAGATAACCGTTTTATAAGGGAACTAAAAAGAGCAAAAGAAGCAGGAGTTAAATTATTCTTACTTATACAAGACAAGGATTATTATATCAAACTCCTAAAAGGTGAATATATAAGCCATGTTCATCCTAACGCTAGCGCGGCTATGGTAATTTCATTAATGGCCAAATTCGATAATCTTCATATTATTGCATGTGATAGAAAAGAATCACCTTCAATGGTCCATAAAATTTTATATTATCACTTAAGAGAAGAAATAAAAAGGAAGGAGGGTAATTGATTATGCCACGAGAAAAAGATTCTAAGTTAACAGAAGACCAATTAATAGCAGCAGAATTATTAGTATATGGCGCAACTAATAGAGAAGTAGCTGACCAATTAGATGTTTGTGAAAAAACTATAATGCGCTGGAAAAAAAGACCTGAATTTATGGAAGAACTTGATAGACAATATGAAGTTGCTAAAAATAAAGTTGACAATCGTATAATGAAATTCTCTAATCAACTTTTACAAAATATTCTTGATTTATCTAAGTCAGCTAAGAGTGAGAAGGTTAGACTAGATGCAAGCATATACTTACTTAATAGATTAGCTGGAGCTCCAATTTCTAAAGTGGAAACTAAAACAGTTATTACTCCTGAAACTGAAAAAGAAAATAATAATGAGCCTTCTTGGGATGATTTTAATGATTCAGATGTTATAGAAGGGAATGTAATAGATATAAAAGATAGTGAAATATCATAAGAGGGAATGTAGGGGGGCGCTTATCGCGGTCCGTATTTAAGAGGTGTCACTGTTGAAAATCTGCTGGAATAGTCGTTTTAATAGTATTAAGCTATAACAACTATTAAGACAAGGAATATATTACCAATAGAATAGGGACAAGCAAGACAAAGCATAACATCTTAGAAGGGCACACAGAGGGTATAAGACAATAGAGTGAACAGCAAGGCCAGTATAGTAAAAGACAACAGCATTAATAGTACTCTATAAGGTATCAATACTTATAAGTTATGATACACTTTGACATAGTAAGTGATATCAATATGTTTACTTGTCTTATAACTTAGTGTCATAAGTAACCAGGTAAAACAGTGGCCTTTCGGTGGGGTAAAGTGCTCCAGGTAGGGGGGCGGTGCATTCTATACCCCAGTATTTTTAACGCGTGCGCCAAGGGCTATAGTGTTGCTCTATATTTTTTGAAACTTGAGGGACAACAAGCAAAACAAGACCTTAAAAAATTCTATGAAAATTTAAAAAAACTTTCAATAAGGGGGAAAGGGGATGCATTTTGGAATTTACTCAATAACAAATGGAGTAACAGGAGATATGTATATAGGCCAAACAATCCAAGATTTTGAAAAAAGATGGAAAAGTCATATAAGTGCTTTGAACAGAGGAAATCATGATAATGAATATCTTCAAAGAAGTTGGAATAAATATGGAGAAGGTGCTTTTAAGTTTAAAGCTATACATTATTGTGATGAACTTGACATTTTAAATGATTTAGAAAAGTATTACATAAAAAAATATGATACTTATAATAATGGATTTAATATGACAGAAGGTGGAGACTATTTTCTAAATGAGATTCCAGAAGAAATACGAAAGAAAAGATTAGAAAATTTAAAGAAAGTAACTAGAGAAAGAAGTGATTATACAGAACCTCAAATTACTAAAGTTAAAGAACTGTTATCAAAGCTAGAAAACAGTCCGATTTCTATAAAGAAAATATCTAAATTAACTGGAGTTAGAGAAAATATCATTTATAGCATTAAAAATCTTGACTCTTGGATAGATGTGAGATCCGATTTAAATGAAAAAATCAAACAATTAAATTTTATAGAGTGTAGAAATAAAAAAATTATAGAGGATTTATATTCTTATAATTATTCTTTAGAAGAACTTTGTAATAAATATAATCTTGCAGAAAATAGCATTAGAACTATTTTTTACAAAGAAAAAATAAAAGATCATAGCAAAATTTTTAAAGATGTGAAAAATACTCGAATGAAACAAAAATTTTTAAAAGGAATGGAAAAAGGTATCGAAACGTTTATAGATATGGAAAATTTTACTGGACATTCGAGATATACACTTGAAAAAATGTGTGAAAGAGAAGGATTACAAGAACAATGTAAAAAGCTAAGAAAAACAAGAAATAAAAATATATATAAGAGCAAAGAAAAAGGAGTTAATTATGATATTAAAATGAAAAGTTGGTTTTTAAGAATAAATTTTAATGGCAAACAGATACCAATAGGTCATTTTAAAACAGAAAAAGATGCTATAGATGCAAAACAACAGTTAATTCCACATATAAAAACTAATGATTATACTTCTATATTAGCAATAAAAGCTAAATATAGTAAAAAAGTTACTCCTAAGAAAACTATTAAAGCAATAAACATAAAAGATAATTCAGAAGAAATTATTGAAGGAATAGGAGTTTGTGCAAGAAAACTTGATATTCCAAGAAAAAGCATAGAAAAAGTGTTACAAGGAAAACAAAAAACAACTTATGGATATACATTTGCGTATATTTAAACGTTAAAAATAAAAGTTAAATTTTTATAATTAGGTTTACAATTCTTAAGACTTATGATACAATATAAGTATAATAATAAACAGGGGGTTGTAAATATGAAATATGGATATGCAAGAGTTAGTACTTACTCACAAAAGAAAGATGGAAACTCATTAGAAGGTCAAACAGAAATATTATTAGCAAATGGGTGTTTAGAAGAAAACATAGTAGTTGATTCTTATACTGGAACAAAGAAACAAGAAGATCGCAAAAATTTTGATAAACTTCTTAAACAATTAAAACCAGGAGATACATTAGTAGTAACTAAGTTAGACAGATTTGCTAGAAGTACAATACATGGATTAAGCATAATAGACAAATTACTAGAACAAGATATAAAGGTTCATATAGTAAACTTAGGTTTAATGGATAATACACCTAACGGAAAGCTAATAAGAACTATCTTCCTTGGATTTGCCGAATTTGAAAGAGACATGATAGTTGAAAGAACAAAAGAAGGCAAGGCAATAGCTAGACAAAGAGAAGATTTTACAGAAGGTAGACCTCAAAAGTATTCCAATAAACAAATAAAACATGCTATTGATCTAAAGGAAAGTGGAATGAGCTATAAGCAAGTAGCAGAAATAACTGGAATAAGCAAAGCAACATTAATTAGAAGAATGAAAGAATATCAAGAAAATAATTAGTATATTTTAAAAGTCAGAGAAATCTGGCTTTTTATTTCCAATAAATATCAAATTTATATAAATATATTTTTTAGAATAATAGAAAAAAAATAACATAATATACTATAATATAAATATAAAAAGAGAACTACATTCTATTTGCGCTAGAGTGGTAGTTCTAAAAATTACTTATTTGTTAAACCACTCTTATTGGCTTTTGAGTGGTTTTTTTGCTATATATAATAGATTATATGTTGTTAAAGAGTGGCGATTAAGTTGCTCTTTTTATATTGGCCTATAGCTCAACAGGTAGAGCACTCGGCTGTTAACCGATAGGTTGCGAGTTCAAATCTCACTAGGCCAGCCATTAATATAAAAGGAGAATGTCTATGAAATTATATGAATTAGCTTATTTAAATGTTGAAAAAGATAAAAACTCTATAAATTTTGGGATTATGGATAAATTTATCAATGGAAAGACTTCTCATAATCTCGTTAAAAAGAGTAAACAAGAAAAAGAAGAAGTTATTTGCTACCTAAATGGTAGAGCGATGACTAAAAGCAAACTAGAAAAGACTTTTCCTAAAAAGAAAAAAAATAAATCAAAGAGAAAATATATAAAAAAAAAGACTAAAGAGTAGTTATTAATTGACTGCTCTTTTTTAATGCAAATAAATTTAGAAAGGAGTGGTTAGATGATTTATTTTGATGATATAGAGTTTGCTAATGACAATAAATACTCTATATACTTGATTGATAAATATTTAAAGAAATATTTCCCTAAAAATCAAAATAATATCAAACAAAAATACCTTCCTAATGAAGTTGCAAAAGTAATTGGAGAGAAGGATATAACTTTTTTTAGTTTATATTTTCTTAGGACAACATTTGTTCCGAGTGATGACAACAGTGCAAGAGAACTTTGTGAAGAACATTATAAAATATGGAAAGTTCTTTCGGAAGCCTTTGTACAAGATTTATACGATAAACTTAATATAGTAGAGCCTAGGGGACTTGCTAAGTCAACTATATGTGATAAAACACTTGCAATATGGTTACATTGCTATAAAAAATCAAAGTTTACTCTATTAGGAGCAAAAACTGCAGATGATGCTGAGCAATTCTTAAATTCTATAAAAAAAGAGTTTCTAGAAAATGAGCTTATAAAAGATGTATTCGGAAACTTAATAGATTTAAAAGGTAAAAAGCCTAACTCGAAAGATTATTACAAAGTTAACTCAGGAGAAATTGAGTTTACTAATGATACATACATAAGAGCAGTAGGTTCAACTACTTCTGTCCGTGGTGCTAACTGGGGAGGAGTAAGACCTACAGTAGTTATTGCTGATGACTATCAATCAGAAGTTGATATTATAACCGAAGATGCTAGAGAAAAGAAATGGAATCGATGGTGTAAAGAAGTTGAAGAGGTTGGAGATACTGCAGTATTTAGAAAAGGCAAAAAGGTTAAAGCAGCAACTAAATTTATAAGCATAGGAACTGTATTACATATTGATTGCTTAATAAGTAGACTTAGCAGAAATAGAGATTATCATACTATTATTAATAGAGCTGTTTTATTAGAAGATGGTCAAACTATTGATGATATATTTGAAAGTAATTTATGGCTTGAATGTAAAAAGATTTATTTTGATGACAAAATAGAAGATCCTCAAATACAAGCTAGAAAATTTTATAATAAACATATAGATAAAATGAAATATCCATTACTATGGGAAGAAAAATGGGACTTTTTCAATGATATAGCAGTTAAATATTGGACTAATAGAAAATCATTTATGTCAGAAAAAATGAACGATGCTAGTACACTAGGAGTTAGATGGTTCAAAGCCATAAGAACTCAATCAGAAGAAGAAATTGAGGACCATACATTCCTAAAAACAATGTTATGTGTGGACCCTGCAGGTGAACAATCAAGAAGATCTGACTTCTTTGCAATGGCTGTAGGTTCTTTAGGTGAAAATGATTTTAAATATGTTAGAAGAATGATATTAGCTAAAATGAGCTATAAGGAATATTGTCAGACAGTTATTGACCTTTTGAAGGAATATACTGAGATAACACATTTATATGTAGAAAAAAATACATATTTAGGGGCCGATGTTACTACTATTACTGAAATGATTGACAAAGATTATGAGTTGAAGCGCAGAAACATTATAATTCTTAATGAAATGTCTAGAAGAAATAAAGATGAACGTATTTCAACCATAATAGAAGAAGTAAATAATGGCCAATTAGTTTTTAATAATAACAACAAAGATTTTACACAACAAATATTAGACTTTCAAGGTACGGCTTATAGTCCTCACGATGATGCCCCAGATATAATAGCTGAGTTATCTAGAAGGTTAATCGAAATAGAAGTAAAAAATATAATAAGAATTATAGATAGACGAAAACTAGGTGTTTAATATGAAAAAATATAAACCTATTGATGAGGTTTTAAAAGTTTATGATGTTCCGAAAGAGTTATGGGAATCTGAAAGTTTAATGAAAGAAAAACCGAATTGGAATAAGACAAATTATACCGAGTCGAAAAAAATATACCAAAATAAGGAATATATTATTTTGAAAGTTAAAAGCAATAAAAAAATTGGATTTATTGTATATAACACCAAAAAAGAGTGGGAAAAGGGCCACTCTCATTTAAATTCTAGAACTATTGCAGAAATAGTAATAAAAAATGTAATTTACAAAAGAAAACCTAAAACAAATAACTTGTATGTGCTTAAAAGTCATGCAAGAGTTTCAAATGATGAAAAATATATCAAATTTATTGAAGAATTAATAGAAGTTAAAAAAAGTAAGAGTAAAAATAAATATGTAAATAGGAAAGGAGGGAGGAAATGAGTAGTCTTAATAGTTTAGTCTTTAATCTAGCCAAGATAGGTAATGTGTTTAATAATTTAGACATACCTGAAAATTTAGATCTTGTAAGGTATTCATACATGGATTATATTTCGAAAGTAATGGAATATGGCCGAATATATGAATATTATTGTGGTGAAAGTAAAGCTTTAAGAGAATATAAAATGATAACCTCCAGATCTAACTTAAAAATTAATACTAATTTCATAAAGAAATTCGTTAAAGAAGAAACTAGCTATACCGTAGGAAATCCCGTAACTTATGAAAGTACTTCTGATGAAGAAATGCAACTTATTGAAAAAATGAAAGACATTTTTTATGATTGGGATGAAAACCACGATGCACATTTAATGAATTATTTAAATTTATTTACAAGAATATATGAATTATATTACATAGATGCAGACGGTAATTTCTCAGCTAAAATTATAAAACCAACTGAAGGGTATGCTTATAGAGATTATAATGGAGAAACTTTATTCTTTGTTCATTTCTTTGATGCTGAATTTGAAGAAGATGTAGAAGTAAATGGCAAAATAATATCTGCAAGGCCTAAATATATTGATGTATATACAAAAGATTTTATATATCATTTTAATGACAATTTCGAAGAAATAAGAAGTAAAGACAATAACAAATTTAAACGAGTACCTGTTTCTGTAGGTGTTATAAGTACAGAAGATTATAAAGATAGCTTAGCAAGAGATATTGCTGGATTACAAGATGCATTAGAAACAAATCTCTCAGATATGGGTAATGAAATTTCTGATTTTAGAAATGCTTATATGGTTCTAGAAAATTGTCAATTTGAAAAGGATGAAGATTTAGAAGAAATGAAAGCAAAAGGGATTTTAGAAGTTGGAAAAGATGGTAAAGTTAAATGGTTAATTAAAGATATAAATGATACTTTTGTACAAAATACAATTGATAGATACATAGATTTAATTTATCAAATTGGCTGTCACATAAATCACAATGAAAAACTACAATCTAATCTAAGTGGTATAACTCTTAGAAGTAGATTAATCTCTCTTGAAAATAAATGTACAACATTGATAAAATCTCATAAAAATATACTTAAAAATAGAATTAGATTTATATGTGAGTATTTAAGCATGAAGAAAGAGGGAAATTTTAATTATAAAAGAATTAAGATTATTTACACTCCAAATATACCACAAGATAATCTTTCTACTGCTCAAATGCTTAGTCAAGTTCCAGATGGAGTAATCTCTAATCAAACAGCAAGAACTTTATTTGGATTTATAACCAATCCACATCAAGAAGGGGAACAAGTCAAAAAAGAAATGGAAGAAAATCAGCAATTTGAAGATGAAAGTTTAGGTGAATTGTATGGCTATAAACACCAACACACAGAAGCAAACATCGAAGAATAGAAGTGCTGAAGAAACTAAAAGTTTCATGGAAAAAGCATATAATCAGGCCGAACAGGAACTTGAAAAATATCTTAAAAAGATGAATAAAACAGATAAGCAGATTAGAGAGTTGATGGAAACTGCTAATTTTGCTTACCAAATAGAAAAGACATCAAAAGATTACAAAAGCGCTGAAAGATTTCTTGTTATAGCAGTTCTATCAATGCTTAATAACGAAGATGAATGGCTTGAAGATTTAATAGATAACTTCTTTGATGAAATGTTTGAAGAAATTGTAGAGTATTTTGGATATTTTGTAGACAATGAAGAAAAACAGAAAATATTAAATAGAAAATACGAAGGTAAAACGTATAAGCAAAGAATACAAAGCAATATGGCTAAAATAAACAATCGAACTAAAAAAAGATTGAAAATAGCTTATAATAAGAAGAATTTATATAATATTGCATCATGGCTAACACAAAGACAAAAGATGAGTAGAAAAAGAGCAAGAGGAATATTGATATCTGAGCTTAGCAGAATAGCAAATGATATCTTTATTTATTGTAATAGAGATAAAAAATTTATGTATTGTTCAGTTTTAGAAGAAAGAACATGCAGTGATTGTGAAAGTATGCATGGTGTTACTTTAAGTGCTGAAGAAGCTTATGATTTAATACCACAGCATAACTTCTGTAAATGTTATTTTATAGTTATAAGATGATAGGAGAGAAATAAATGAAATTACAAGATACAGTAGATTTAATGTTAGGAACAGATTTTAAAGATAGATTTAAAGCTGAATATTATCAACTAGATAATAGAATAGCTGGACTACAAAGAATGTTAGAAGGATATAAAAATGGAACACTTAATTTTACTCCTAACTGCTCATATGAAATATTACACACTCAATTAGTATATATGGAAGCATACAGAAATGTATTAGAAGAAAGAGCAAAAATAGAAAATATAGAATTATAGGAGGAAATTATGAACGAACAAGAATTTTTAGATTGGTGTAAAGATGAAGTTGTAAAATATACGAATAATCATTTAGATAAATCAGATAACAAGCAAATAACAAAAGATGACGTGTTTATGGTTTGGTGTGCTAAAGTTTTACAAAATAACAAAGCATTATTAAGTACAACTTTATTTGACGGAATGTATTATGAATGTACATACAATGGAGATAAAAAAGAAATGTACATAGATGCTTATAAGAAATGGGAGAATTACAAAGTTGAGCAAAAATAAGTATGGAAAAGAAGATTATGATTTCCTTTTAGGCATATATGCCTTTGTAGGAGTATACGCTCTAGCATACACAATATTTTCAATAGTATTAGCAATACTTCATATACATCTATCAAATGCTATAGACTGGATAGCAAGTATTGTTCTATCAATACTTAGTATTGTTTATGTAGTGAGATTGTATATAAAAAGAGAAGAATCTATAAAAAATAAGGAGGTAAAATAAATGGATATAGTAAAATTAGGTAGAGGAAATGGGAAAACATGGTTTTTAGTAAATAGAAGTGCTGATACAGGTTATCCTATAATTTGTAATTGCCAAGTAAATAAAAAATATATTGAACAAATTGCAAAAGATAATAATCTAAATATACCTGAGCCTATAATTATTGACAAAAAAATATAGATATATTAAAAAATAAAAGTTCAGAAAAATATTTAATAGACGATATAGATTTTTTTATTGAGCATATGTTAAATATAGTTATTGATTGTGCTACTACTTCATCTAATATACTTTATAAATTAAATTTAGATACAAAAGAAAGGGTATAAATGGATACTAGAATACCATACAGAGAAAGATATATCAGAAAAGTGGAAAGCTTATTTGGCAAATCAAGAGAATATATTTGTTTTTCAGATGATACTTATAAAGAATTTGTAGAATTTATTAATAATTTAAAAGGAATACCGAAGAAAAATAGATTAATAAATAAAATGAGAGATTATAGAAAAGGTTTAAGATAGGTTTACATAATTCAACCTTCTAAAATCAATTCTAAGGTACTTGTAAAAAGTCCTTTGATAGTTTATGCCTTTGGAAATAAATAGAAATTACATAAAGAATGATTGAATGGAAAAATTATTTAATTTTGCATCATTACCTAGTGATGCTATAGAAGTTAAAGTAATAAAAAGACCAAAACAGAAACCGTTAAAAAAGTTAAAATTAAATGAAAATACTTATTATTTATCCGAAGATGATGAAAATTATTATACTTTTGTGTATAAGAGTTTCACTAAGGATAAAGTAAAGAACCAAGTAGTAGCCAGTATATTTAATAAAGGAAAGTGCAAAAATGCAGATTGGTTTGAGTTGGCTCAATTATATAACGACAAAATAAATGAGTATAATCACAAATCTTATGTGCATAGTCAATATATCACAGATGCAATATTGACTGAAATATATAAATTAACAAGATAATAAAGTCCGAAAGGGCTTATTTTTATGCTCCGAAATGAGGGTAAACTAAAAAATGTCACTGGTTCATTTTATGAGTTAGTGGGATAAGGAGATTTAATATGAAAAAAAGTGAATTATTAAAACTTGTAGAAAAGTTTGACAATGAAGATAGTATAAACGAAGTATTGTTAGGGACTGATGTTGCAAAGCAAATTAAAGCAAGTGCACTAACTTTAGAAAACTTTAAAACATTAGCAGATAGTAATGCCGATTTTATAGCTTATCTTGATAGTTTAAAAGATACACATGTAAACGCCGTTATAAAAACAATGAAAGAAAAAGGAACTTGGGAAAAACAATTCAGAGATGTAATTGAAGAAAAATACCCTGATTTGTATAAAGTCGAAGATCCTGTTATTGCTGCTTTACAAGAAAAAGTTGCTCAAATGGAAAGAGAAAAACAAGAAGCAGATAAAAAAGTTGCTCGTCAAGAAAAAATTAATGAAGCTATTAAAAGAAGAAAAGAAAATCAAAAGAATGCAGATATACTTGAATTATTAACTGCAGATTCATTAGAAGATAGATTATCTGATGAAAATTTAACTAAATTTGATACTTTAATAGAAAATATAATTAAAAAAGACAGAGAAACTTATATAAAACAAGGTAATTATCCTCCTGGTGCTGGAAAAGGTGAAGGTACTGGAGGAAGTGGAGAAAAGCCACTAACATTACAAGAAGCTATGAAAATAGCAAATGAAAATCCTGATGTAAACATAGATAGTTTAATGTCTAGAGTTCAAACATCAACTAATAAAGAATAAGGAAGGAGGCAAATAATATGCCTGGAATTTTTGATAAAAAAATATTTAATACAGAAGTATTTAATAAATATACTGAAAGAGTACCTAACTTAAGAAAAAATGAATTATTAAAATCAAGAGCCTTAGTAGCTAGAAATGATTTAAAAGCTGCAATGACAGACCAAGTAGGTGGAAACTATATTGTAACTCCATTAAAAGGTTTAATAAGTGGTTCTACTCCTTCTAATTATGACGGGGAAACTGATATAGAAGCACAAAGTACAGAAACTTACATGCACTCAAGAGTTGTTGTAGGTAGATCTCAAGCATGGACAGAAAAAGATTTTTCTTATGATATAACTGGTGGTGTAGATTTTATGGAAAATATAGCAGCACAAGTTGTTGATTACTGGGATGAAGTAGACCAAGATACAATTTTATCTATATTAAAGGGTATTTTCTCTATGACTGGTGCTGGAAATACACCTTTTGTTAAAAACCATACTGCTGATATAACTAAAGAGTTAGAAGCAAATACAATGGGAGTAACTACTTTAAACACTGCTATGCAAAGAGCATTAGGGGATAATAAATCTAAGTTCTCTTTGGCTATAATGCATTCAGCTGTAGCAACTAATTTAGAAAACTTAAACTTACTAAATTATTTAAAATACACTGATAAAAGTGGTGTTCAAAGAGATTTAGGATTAGCAACATTAAATGGTAGATTAGTGGTAATTGATGATTCAATGCCTACTGAAGAAATACCAGCACAATATATGAAAGTTGATTCAACTGTTGAAGGTGCACTAAAAGTAGTTGCAAGTAGTGCTACTGGGGCACAAATAAATAAAGCAGATGTAACACCTACTGTTGATGGATATACTGCTGCTAATGATGATTATGTTGTAAAATTACCTGCATATACAGCTTATACTACATATGTTTTAGGAGAAGGGGCTATAGAATATACAGATGCAGGGGTAAAAGTACCAAGCGAAACAGATAGAAATCCATATAAACATGGTGGAGAAGATACTTTATATACTAGACAAAGAAAATGCTTTGCTCCATATGGTATAAACTTTACAAAATCATCTATGGATACTTCATCACCAACTACTGCAGAATTAGAAAAAGGTGCAAACTGGGAATTAGTAAATACTACTGCTAGTTCAAGCAAAAAATATATCAACCATAGAGCAATTCCTATAGCTAGAATAATTTCTCGTGGCTAAGGAGTTGTTGTAAATGACTTCTTATGATTTATTATTACGAAAAAGTTTCCCTAATTTAAATGAATCTGATTTAACTATACATAAACAGTTAGCTATCCAAAAGCTATTACTTTATTTTAAGAATAGACTTAATAGAAATATAACTGCTGAACAATTAGAAACAGAGTATGGATCCGCTCTGTTTCTTTTAATTTCTAATGCGGTTAATTTCAATGCTAATTATTCGAGTGTAAAAGGTATTAAATCAATTTCACAAGGGAATAAGAAAACTACATTTGATGAAAGTGTAAGTTCTATTAATTCTGGTGGAGCTTATGACATAACTGATGAAATAAAAGAACTTTTACCTGTAGCAGCAGTTAAATTGAGAGGCTAGGTGATAAACATGTTTGGATATGACGAAGATAGTGCAACTTTATTTAATATTTCTTTAGATGAAAAAAGAAAAACAGTTTATCACCGTACTTTTTTAACAGGTATAGATTGGCAACAAGCTACAGGAGTTAAATTTTTAAAGACAACTGGTTCATCTGCCGATATAGATAATAAAATTTTAATATTTGTAAAATATGGGGCCTATGAAGGCAAATCTTATATAGGCCCTAAAAAATTTAGTCAACTTGAAGATAAAAGTAATTATTATACATTCAACGAAGGAGAAGATATACTCCTAAAAGGAATACATGACATTGAAATCACTAATTCTCAAGAGTTTAACGATATTCAAAGAAATTATGATGATGTAGTTAAAATTATTAATGTTACTAAGTGTGAATTAACTAAGCACTTTGAATTAGGATGTGAGTAAAATGGGAGGATTAATAGCAAAAGCAAAAATTCAAATAGATTATGACAAAGTTATAAGTAAAAGTAAACTTGAGCAAGGGCAAAAACAATTTGTAAGTCTTGTTAGAAGTAAATCTGACCCATATGTACCTTTTTTAAGTGGAGATTTAAAAAATACTGCTAAAGAAAATAAAAAAAGTATTACATATAGTCCTTATCACAGAGGTTTAAAATCATATGCAGCTAAAAATTATTATACAAATGCAGGTATGGGAAGACAAGGTTTGAATAGAGGTGGAAAAAGAGGTAGAATGTGGGTTCCACGAATGTGGGTCAATGAAGGTGATTCAATAGTAAATGAAGTTGCTAAAACCATTGGAGGAAAAGCTACAAAATGACAATTAACTTAAATGATATTGAAAAAAGAACTGTTACAGATAAATTAATAGACTTTTTTTTATCTTGCCCTTTAATTAATGAAAAATCACCTATTTCAGCTGATTACATAGGAGATGAGATACAAACCTATTCAATTGACGGGTCGCCTTCTGAAACTATCATAAAAACTTATATTGATGGTTCTACAGAAAGACAATTAATATTTGATTTCACTAGTAGAGAAAGTGTCGAAGCATACAATAACGAGAAAAATATTAGCTTTTATGAAAAATTAGCTGAATGGGTTGAAATACAAAACATTCAAGGAAATTTACCTCAATTAAACTACCCGCTTATTCCTGAAAAAATTGAAGTTTTAACTCATGGATATGTTGAACAAATGAGTGCTAATAAAGCAATTTATGTTATTCAAATGAAATTTATTTATACAAAAATGGCTGAATAGCCTAAAAGGAGGGATTATAATGGCTTTAAAAAGAAAAGATTTTGCTGATTATTTAAATGTAAGTAAAACACAAGAAGCATCATATGTATTATTAGGCTATGGTGTTGAAAGTTTAGACGAAGAACCAGGTGCTCAAACTGATACAACTTGTTATATTAATGATGAAACTTCTTCTACAACTATAACTAAGTATGAAACTCAATTCCCTTATACTTCTGAAATTATAATAGAACAAGAAGCAATAAAAAGTTTATACTTAACTGGCAGAAACCATGAAACTGGAACAGATGCAGAAAGGGATTATGTTCGTGTAGATATGTTTGACCCTGTTTCAGATAGTGCTGGAACTTACAATGCAAGAAAATTTAGAGTTGCAAATGAAGTTTCGACTTTTAGTGGAGAAGGTGGAGAAAAAATGAAAGTAGAAGGTACTTTACATGCAATAGGAGATCCTATTCAAGGAACTTTTAATGTAACTACCAAAACATTTACACCAACCACTACACAAACTTCTAATACACAATAAAACCAAGCTACTGAATAATAAAAAATAGGAGGTTAAAATATGAATTTTAAAATAAATGGTGTTGAAGTAGAGTTTGATTTTTTTGATATGGATGAAAAGGAAGATTTTGATGCAATATTTTTAACAGCTAATGAAAAAATACAAAAATTAAGTAATGAGCATAAAGATTTTGATACAAAGTTTGGAAAAGCATATTGTGAAGTAATAGTTAATATGTTCGAAGATTTATTTGGTGAAGAAAAAACTTATGAAATTTTCCAAGGAAAAACAAATATAATGAAATGTACAACGGCAGTAAAAGATTTAGCTAAGGCTAAATTAGAACATGATAAATTATTCCAAGAAACTTTAAAAGAAATTACTGGATTAGATATTGATGTATTTGGTGAAAAACCATTAAATAGAGAGCAACGTAGAGCTAGAAAAAAATATAATCAATGAACTTAAATATTTTAACCGATTATTTACCTACAACAATAGAAGTTCAAGGAGTGCGATATCCAATTAACTGGGATTTTCGCACTTCTATTCTATTTGAACAGTTAATGATGGATGACAATGTTGATGAAGAAAAAAAACCATGGGAGGCTCTTAATCTCTATTTTGGATATGAAATTGAAACAATTAAATGTATTAATACAAGTAACATGAATGAATTTACAAAACAAATGCTACTTTTTTATAGATGTGGTAAAGAAATAGAAACTTCTCAAGATAACGGAGAAAACAACTCAGAAACTCAAAAAATATATGATTATGAATACGATAGTTCATATATTTATGCTGCATTTTTACAAATTTACAGAATAGACCTTCAAGATATTGAAGATTTACATTGGTGGAAGTTTAAAGCTTTATTTAATTCTTTAACAGATGATTGTAAATTCATGAAAATACTAGGATATAGAAATGTTGATTTATCTAAAATCAAAGATAAAGAAAGAAAAAATTTCTACAAACAGATGAAAAAAATATATGCTTTACCAGGTTCGATTAAAGAAAAAGAAAAACAAGCTTTAATAAACGAAATGTTGATGAGAGGTGAAGATCCTAGAGAATTATTAAGACAATAATTTATTTTCGTACTATAATATATATAGGGGGGATGAATTATGAAAAAGGAATCTCAAATCGATTTAAAAGTTGTTTTTATTATTGCAATAATTATTTTTAGTTTAAGCATATTAGTTGTTGTAGCTAAAACATTAGCAAATACAGAAAATGAGAAAGATATACAAAATACTGAACAAATTTATATTTTAAACGATACTGAAACTAAAGAAGTTTTTTCTAAGTATCATAAACTTTACAAAGAAAGTATTGATTTAATAGATGAAGGTATTAGCGGGAAAATATCCAAGAAAATTTATAATGAAACAAAAAATTCAGCTGATGATATAAGAAATCTTAATTTGAAAGAAGAATATAAATCAGATCAAAACAATTTAGCATTAACTTTTGAATATTTAAATAAGTCAATGCAAGCTTATAATGATTATATTTATTTTCAAGTCAATAGAAGAGATAAATTTGATACGAGTTATAAGCATTGTTTAGATGATTATAATGATTATCTAAATAAATCACAAGCATATTACAGTTTAATAGATTAATTTCAAGAACACTTCGGTGTTCTTTTTTTATGCCTAAAAAAGGAGGTGAGAGCAAATGGCGGCAGATGGAAAAGTTGTTATAGAAGTTTTACTAGAATGTGATAAAGTAGAAGGCCAATTAAATGAACTTAAAAATGCTTTTGCGGATTTAGGTAGTGTTGGAAATGTATTTGGCGAAATGAGTTCTCTTGTAAATACATTTTCAAGTACTTTTAGGGCCTTAGAAAAGGTGGTAGGTCCAGTAGCGGCTGGTGTTGTCGCATCTATAACTACAATAGTAACTGCTTTTACAAAGTTATATGATGCAAGTAAGAAAAACTTCTTTGAAAATTTACAAAATATATCAGAAAAACTCCAGCCAATTGTAAGCATTGTTCAAAATGCTACAAGTACAATTTTAAATTGTTTTAGTCAAGTCACTGATTTTTCATTTGATTTTAGTTCGTTAATGGCAGATGCAATTGAATTTGAAAGTTCTATGGCACGAGTGTCAGCTATAATGGGTGTTGTTGGTGACGATATAGGTGTTTTAACTGAAACTACAAGACAATACGGAGCAACCAGTAGGTACACCAGTGTACAGGTAAGTGAAGCTTTTAGCTATATGGGTATGGCCGGATTTTCATTACAAGAGTCACTCGCGTCAATCCAAGATGTTTTAAATTTAACTACGATTGGAGCCACAGATCTCAGGCACAGCTAGTGATATTGTCACTGATGGGTTAACTGCACTATCGATGTCAGCATCTCAAGCCTCTAATTTTGTTGATTATATGGCTGCAGCTATTACTAGAAGTAATACTACTGTGGAATTAATGGGTGAAACAATGAAATACGCAGGTAGTGTTGCTGGTACTTTAGGCGTATCCATGGATGATTTATCAGTAGCTATAGGCCTTATGGCCAATAGTTCAGTGAAGGGAAGTCGTGCAGGGACTGCATTAAGAACATTGTTATCAAATTTAAGTGCTCCTACCGATTCAGTGGCAACTGCTATGCAAAAATATGGTATATCTCTTATTACTGCAAAAGATGGTTCTGTAGACTTGGATAAAACTTTAAGAAATTTAAGAACAAGTTTGAAAGGATTACCTTTAGTAGAACAAGCGGCCGCTTGTAAAAATCTTGCTGGTAAAACTGGTATGACAGGTCTTTTGGCTATTGTTAATGCAACTGATGAGGCTTATGATAGTTTAACTGCTAGCGTTCAAAACTCTACTCAAACAGTTTCATACTGGAATCAAAATTTAGGTGAAATGGGTATTACAGGTAAAGAGTGTAGCGATAGAATAGAAACATTGAAAGAGGTACTTGGTGAAACGGAATATCTAGGTGCAGCTTTTAATATGACAACTCAAGACATGGCACTTGCATTACAAGTTTTAGGCTCTAATGCAAAAGTAACATCTGATAATGTAGAGGATTTATTTAGTGTTTTAGATGCCATGAGAAATCCTACAAAATTTCAACAACAACAATTTAAAAAATTAGGACTAACTTATAGAGAAATTAATGATGATGCTTTTGACTATAGCGCTACCTGTGACATGATAAATGAGAATACTGTAGGTATAGTAGATAATGCTAAAAAATTAAATGGAGTTTTAAGCAAACAAGAAATAATTGATAAATTAAGCCCTAATATGTCTTTAAAAGAGGCAAATGCGGTACTAAAAGAATACGGATTAAATGCCAAAAGTGCATCAACTGGACAAATAGATTTAATAGCCAATTTAACTCAATTAAGAAATAAATTTAAAGGAATGGATGAATCTACTAGAGAAGCAACGTTGAGTAATTTAGGTTTATCTGATTCTTTAGATGAAATAAATGAAATCTGTAATTTATCTGATGAACAATTTAAAATGTATTGTGACAATTTAAAATTAGTTACAGGTTTATCAGAAAAAATGGCTGAAGCAATGGATGAAACTACTAAAAATAAATTATTAGTATTATCATCTGCTTTACAAGATGTTGCTATTGAAGGGTTTGAAGCATTAAAGCCAGCTATTCAAGGTGCATCTGAAAAATTAGCTAACTTTTTTAGTATTTGGAGAAGTGGAAATTCAAGTGGCGAAACCGAAAAGGGTCAAGCTTTATATACATTTGATAATTTAAAGAAGGCATTAGATAATTTACTAAATGATATAAAAAATGCAGATATTACAGGAGCAATACAAACAGCAATTTCTAAAGTAAATACATTTATAACACAAGGTGGATTAAGTAGAGTATTAGACATAGGCAAAGAAATTATACATCAAATTTGCCAAGGTATTATAAATAGTAGAGGCGATATAAGAGAAGGTATTTCAAGCGCAATCAAACAAATCTCTGAATTTGTTAGAGATGTAGCCCCAGAAATAGAAGAGGCCGGAAGAGTTATTTTAGATGCTATTAGAGATGGTATAAAAAATAATTCACAAGATATTCATGATGCTTTAGATGGAGTAGCATCTGTTATGAATTCTTGGATACAAGGTAGTGAAGAAATAAAATCATTGACTGGTAATTTTGCAGATATATTTATTGATAGTTTAATTGAAAATCTTAAATCTAGGACAGTCGGAAGGGCAAGTGAATTATGGAATGCAGCTACAAGTTGGTTAACACATTCCAAACCAGATTTCTCTAAAGGTTTGACTGGATTTTTTACAAAAATATCTGATTGGTTTACTGGTGAATCTTATGCTGCTGAAACAACTGGAAATGAAAAAGAACTTAGTACAAACAAGAAAAACAGTAAAAATAGCAATAAAATAAACAGTAAACTTTCTAGTATGGATGTTAGTGAAATAAAAGCTTTACAAACTCAATTAACAGCATTACAAACAACTGCTCAAAATGTTTCTAATTCTATTTCACAAAGTTTTACAAATATGCAAAATACTATGAGAACTAGTTTAGTTGGATGCGCCAATATAGCTAGAAATCAGTTTGTAAGTATAACTAATGTTGCAAGAAATCAATGTTTAAATGTGTCTAATATAGTTAGAAATCAATTTGTATCAGTTAGCAATATTATTAAAAATCAAGTAACAAATGCTAGAAATGCTTTAACAACACAAATGATTTCAATTAAAAATGTAACTAATACACAAATTACAGCAGCAAGAAATGCCGTTACAACTCAAATGATTTCTATGAAAAAGGTTATAACAACTCAAAGTAGGGAAGCAAGGAACAACTTTACTAGTCAAATGATTTCTATGAAGAATGTGGCTAGGACTCAATCTACTCAAATAGGCCAAGCAGTTGCTAGTGGTATGGCTACTGGTATTAGAAATGGTACTGCTAGAGCAGTAAGTGCTGCTAGAAGTCTTGTAAATCAAGTCAATGCTGAAATGAAAAAGACTGCTAAGATAAATTCTCCTTCAAAGATAACTACTAAATACGGTGAATATTTAGATGAAGGTTTAATTGAAGGTATGAAAAACAAATCTAAAGAATTATATTCAGTTGCTAGAAGTATAACAACAGAAATGAATGAAAATATGAAAGCAGCCGTTCATGGCGAAATTGCTTTATTTAATTTAAATGCTAGTAATAACAACGAAAGTAAAATTATTAATACAACTAATAATAATTTTAGATTAAGCGATGAAGATATTCAAAAATTAGCAGATGCTAATGCACAAAGACCAGTTTCAGTTGAAACGAAAGTAGGAGAAAGTACACTTGCTAAAACTATAGCTAAACCAATTGAAAATTTTAATAAAACTGATACTAAAAGATTAAATAGATTGAAGGGGGTAACAATATAATGTTCAAATTTAATGGCATAGATTTAGAGCTATATGTAAAAGTTATAGAAATTAGTAAGCCAATGATGTCAAGAACCAATTATTTTAAAGAAAATCCTTCAAGAAATGGAACAAGTTATCAGGGATACAAATATAATGACAAAGACATAGAGGTTAAATTTGACATAAAAGGTAATACGGATGCAGAAGTTCAAAATTTAGCTGATAGTCTTTGCTCTATTTTTGATGTTGACGAGCCAAAAGAATTAGTAGTTGATGATAATAAAAGAATTTACTTAGCAATTCCAAACGGAGATATAGATCAAGATAAAATTGCTAAGGGAATTAGGAGAATAAAAATGTCTTTTAGTTGTCCTATACCTTTTTCACACAACCCAACTGCAAAACTTTATAGTGGTGAAAAAACAATTGAAATTAAAAATGAAGGAAATGTAAGTACTCCTGGAATTGTAAATGTGGCTTTTGGAGGAGATGCTACCTATTGTCAAATTGACGGTGAAGATGGAAAAGCAGTTTTAATTGGTGAATATCCATCATTGATGAACACAAAAGTAGAAACATCTTCTGTTGTTGTTGATGAAAATTGTGAAACCACTTCAAGATTTGTATCTGTAAACGGAGAAGTTGATGCAAATAGAAGTATCACAGGTACTATACAACCAAATGCAAGTGGTAGTAGCTGGTGCATTAAAGCATCTGATTATGGCACTGGTGAAAAGTGGCATGGTCCCGCATTACGTTACAATTTACCTTCTAATTTAGCTGATTTTGATTGTAAAATGGAATTATATCATGATTCATCAGGAAAACTCGAATACAATGAAACTTATTCTACTGAAGAATCATCTCGTTATAAAGTTACGGTATCTTTACTTAATATGAGAGCAAGCAGAACTACCAGTTCTGCTATTCTTACTCAGATGAAAAGAGGTACATATTTAAACATCATACAAGTTGTGGATGGATGGCTAAACACAACATATAATGGCAAAACTGGTTGGGTAAAAATATCTGCTGGACTTACTAAGGTAACTACTGTAAGTACAACTTATTATACAACTGATGAATTAAATTTAAGAGCAGGTCGTGGTACAAATTATAGAATTTTAACTGTTATTCCTAAAAATAAACCTTTAATCGTTTACACAAATACAAAATCTGGCAATTGGGTACAAGTAAAATATAACGGAATAACAGGATATGTTCATACTAAATACATAATCGAAGGGAATAAAGTACAAATAGATACTGATGAAGAGTTTGAAACTGCAGAAGATAAATTAGGAATAATCGAGATTTATGGTTATGATCAAGCTGGTAATAAACTTTTTAAAGCAATGCTGTGTGATGAAAATGAATATTATGAATCAACATATCCACTAATTCAAGTAGGAAATGTATATTTTTTACAAGATTTTTCTTTTAGCGTTCCAAAACCAAAACAAAGTACTACTTCATCTGGTAGCGATGATAATCTAACTGTAACTATAAAAAATCTAAAAAGTGGTAAATACGGAAATTGGAATGAATTTAGAGGTTATTTTAGAATAGTTCGAGATAAAAATGAATGGTATGCAGAAATTGTAAAATACAATTCTCAAGGCAATGTAGAAAGAAGTTTACAAAGCAAAAAAATTAAGAGTGAGAATTATCCTACAGGATCTTTAAATCACATTGTCATTTATTTTGCAAAATATGCAGATAAAGAAGTTGTTGATACAATGACCTTTAATCGATTACTTATAAAAAAATTAAGTGAAACAACACAAGAAGATACAGACATTATAAGATTTAAACAAGGAGATGAACTTCAAGTAGATTTTGCAAATAATGAAGTATTAATAAATAATATCAAAAATATGGAATATGTTAATGTTGGAAGTAGTTTTTTTGAAATCCCTCCTGGCTCATTTACAATGAAAATCTCTTCTGATGCTAGTATTACAAGTTCTATTATTTTTAATGAAAGGTGGTTGGATTAGTGGAAAAACTGGTAACAGAAATTTATATTTTAGACAGAAAAAAGAAAATAATAGATGTTTTATCTAATAATGGGACTAATCCTTCTAGTCCTTTTTTTGATGATCTTTTTACAATGTATTTAGATACAGGAGCCGATACCTTTGAATTTTCTACTATTTTTAATGAAAGAACTAGCAATATAGAAAATGGGTATTTTGTTCTTTTTAATTTTAAAAATAATTTTAAATTATTTCAAATAATGAATTCAAAAAACGAACATATTAATGGAATACTTATAAAATCTTGCTATTGTGAAACTATTGGTCTTGAACTTATAAATAAAGTAGTAAGAAAATCTACAATAGACGGAGATGTATCAACTTTTTTTTCACTAGTCTTACAAGATTCAAGTTTTGAATTAGGCTATGTAGATTCTACCATTACTGATTTTAAAAGTGTAATCATAGAAAAGCCTACACCTATATATACTGTAATTCAAAACAATCTTGCAACTTATAATATTGAAATTGAGTTTACTGTAGAAATAAAAAATAATAAAATAAGCAAACAATATGTAAATATATATAGAAAAAGAGGGAAAAATACACATGCTCGATTTGAATATTCTACTAATGTGGATAATATAAAAAAGACTGAAGATTTAACTGATTTCTGTTCAGCATTAATAGGAGTTGGAGCAAATGGTATAGATTTTAAAGATGTGGAATGGATAAAAAGCAATGGTAATCCAACTGATAAGCCTTTAAATCAAGATTTTGTTGTAGATGAAACTGCACATCAGTACTTTCACAATGATGATGGAAGCTATATTACAGGAACATATGAAAGCAATGCAAATAATTCTGCGGATTTACTAGACGAAACATGGAAAGAACTACAAACCAGAAAGCAACCTAAAATAGATTATGAAACTAGTATTGTTTTATTTAATGAAGATATTGATATTGGAGATACAGTTTATGCTATAGACCATGAATATACACCTAATTTATATTTAGAGGCTAGAGTTAGTAAGCTAGAAATTAGTTTTACTGATTGGCACAATAAAAGCAAATGTACTCTATCTAATTATAAAGAGGTAAAAAGTAAAATATTGAATTTATCTAATACTGACGATATTTTTGGAGAAATTTTAGAATTTTTAGGTGGAATAGGTGTAGGAAAATTAACCGATAAAGATATTGCTAAAATTCAAGAATATCTTAATCAAATGGGTTTAGAAAAAAAAGAAATTGATGAATTATTTGAAAAAATATATGATATTATTGACCCTCCACCAAAACCGCCAACTGGAGATGAGGACAAATATGAGCCTATTTATTTAACTACTTACAAAAATGGTGTTTGGGTTGGTGATGATAGATTTTATGATATAAAACATTCCAACACTGTATCTAATGTAGATTCAGAAAATGATCAATACACTCAAGCTTTATCACTGTATCAACAATATAATATTGGTAAAAAGCAAAATAGCTCATATCTTGAAAATGTAATGGCTAGTAGCAATCAATATAAATTATATGTTATGGTTAACTATTATAGTAATAAATTTGGTTTAGATCCTCAATTGATATATGCTGTTATTATGGGAGAATCTAGCGGCAATCCATCTGTACATGGACAAAGCGCTGGAAGTGGTTATGGATTATTTGGAATAGAACGTTCAGTTTTTTTTCAAGGATTTAAAGGTACAAAAGCAACAACTATAAAATATTTAGATGGAACAAGTGAAAGTTTTTATCCAAGTACATCTAATATGACTCCAGGTAAAGGCGGAACAACTATAATTAGTGGAGTAACAGTAGATAAAAACATATCCAATCAAATTAAATTAGGTTGCCATTTACTTAGACAAGCTATTGACACTTGTCATGGTAATATTTTTGCTGCACTTGTTTCATATAATATGGGTATAGGTTCACTTTATTGGATTATAAGCAAATATGTTTGTAATACTTACAACTATACATTTGTAGATACTTATAGTTTAAGTAAACAATCTAATCAAGTACAAACTAAAGTTTATGAAGAATTAGATAGTTTAAAATTTAATTTTGCTGCTTATAGGCAAGTTTTTAAAGATACTAAAGGATTAGGTACACCAACAAATGTTGAAGGTTACTTGCAATGGTATAAAATTGTAAATGGTCAATTACCTTATTATAAAGATAAAAATGGCGACAAATTAGGTTATGGAGTGGGAAAATCTACACCTAAAGCCCAAGCTCAATTAAGCTCAACAGACACTAGAAATAAAATAGTGGAAACAGCAAAAACAATTGTATCACAACATGTAGATTTAAAAATTGCAACTTATGACCAATCATATAGAACTTGGAATTTTAAAAAACCTAATAAACGTAGTGGTACATTTTGGGGAATAAAAAATCCAATTTGTTATGATTGTTCTTCATTTGTTAGTTGTTGCTATGGAGAAGCTGGAGTGTCTAGTTTGTTTCATAGCGATACTTTATGTGCTGCAGGGACACTCGTAAAATATGCAACGGCAAAAGAAGGATATAAAATGTGGAAAGTTACAAATGCGAGTTTATCAGAGGCAAAGCCTGGTGATGTCGTTATGGATGCTGATTTTGTAGTTACTTCTAGTAATTGCAATAAAACTACAATGACGAAATATAAAGCAACACATCATACTATGATTTATATTGGAGATGGAAAAGTAGCACATTCTTCACAATGGGCATATTGGCCAAATGCAATAAAGATATCTAATATTAGTTATTATATCAATAAAGGTACAGCATTTTTCTTAAGACCTTATGATTTAGCAGAAATTGATAATATAACAAATACGGAAACACCTCCAGTTGAAGAAACAGATTTTAACGAAGTATATATAAAAGCGCTTAGATTAGCAAATGCATATGATTTTTATAATAATAATAATCTTCTTACTCAAGTAAAAGGTTTTTACAGTGATGATAATAAAGTTTATCCTGATGTTACGCCATATATACTTATACATTTTGGCATAAATGATTTAACACAAAAAGGCATAGATGGTATAAAAACATTAGCTATTATTATGAAAAATAAATATAGAAATACTCCTGTATTTATTTTAAAAGAGTTACATGTTGGAACTGTTTATGCAAACTATGAAACAGTAAATACAAGTATAGATGAATTCAATGCTCAATTAAAAACATTTTGTAATGAAGAAGACAATATATTCTTTTTAGACATTTCTAGCGATGTTGAAACTTACACAGGTGTTTTAAATTCAGAATATACAACTGATGGATATAGATTTAAAGATGATACTAGTAAGATGGTGTTTTATAATGCAATAGTAAGCAAGCTACTATCAACACCTATAGGTTATAAAGAAAAGAGTAATACAGGAAGTTCTAGTGAAGAAAATCCTGACACTTCTATAGATGCCACAACTGTGTCAATAGTTATGCAAGCAAATAAAAAATATACCTATGGCATTGTAAAAGAACTTACATTTTTATTACCAACAGTAGTTGCCGATTCATTTTATAGTAGAATTATTTTCAAAACACCTAAAGATTCTGAACCTATAAAATATTCTCAGTCTAAAATAGTTTACTTACAAGGAACTGATTGTATAAATGGACAATTAATTCCTAAAGCAGATACTACTTATAATATAATTGTAATGCCAAATGCAAATAAAGAATTAACATCGGAAAAATATTATGGATCTGTTACTGGAATAAGCAATGGTGGAAGCTATAAAGAATTTACTACATTTGTTGGCGGAGCTAAAGTATCTGAAATAGCTCAAACATATTTAAATCAAACTGGTTTAAGATATGGAGAATTCTCTTTTACAATCAATTTAGAACCAACAAACTTTCCAAATAATATGAGTGGAAATTTAAATAAATGGTATGATTCCAGTGTAAATAAAGCCAATATAGACGGTAGTTCTTTAGTTATGCTTGCTTATTTAGGAATAACTTATAAAAACAGTGCTTATAATAATCATTCTCTAAAAAAATTAGTTAAAAATACTAATTATAGTTGGACCTTTAAGTTCCCACGTATAGCATCAGAACAAGCTAGATATTGTATTCAAAAAGGTTGGGTTCTAAATGAGGCTGATTTAACTAATTTTACGAATTTAAAAGCAGGAGATTTATTATTTTATGATAGTGATACTTTTGATAATGAAAGATTTATGAATATATCACATGTTGCAATTTGTGTAGGTGAAGTAGACGGAGTTATGTCTTTAATAGAAGCAACTATCTGTGAAAATGGAGTAAGAGTTAAATCTGTTGAATCTACTACTTCAGACAAATTATTATTTGTAGCTAGACCAAGAATATTATCTTAAGGAGAGTGGTTATTATGAACAAAGAAACGGTAACTAGAGAGTATAATAACTACTCTGATAGTTATAATGCTTTATTTAATATACTTACTAATGTGATAGCAAACAAAGAAATAAAACAGGATGATGTATATGATTTAGAAGAGACACATGCATCTTATGTTAATAATGCTGAAATTATAAGGACAGCATTAAATCAAGAAGATGAAAATATTGCGACAGATAAGCTTGAAAAAAGTAAAGTTATTACAAAAGAAACTATTTTAGATCTTCTAACAGAAGGTGGTACAAGAAATATATTCTATCAAGGCAATGATGGAGAAATATTAATTGATGGTCAAGGTGTACCAGCTCTTGTTTTATTAGCAAAGAAATTGAATTTAATAGCAACAGATGGAGAAGATGAGTCAAGTATTACATTGACACCTACATTTATACAATTGTTAGCAGCTAGTGATATACTTCTAGGAGCAAATAATATAAAACTTGAAGGTTATACCACTATTAATGGTGGCTTTAAAATTGATGAAAATGGCAATATGGAAGCTAATGATGGAAAATTTAAAGGTAATATAGAAGCTACAAGTGGGAAAATATCTTCAGACTTAGAAGTAGATGGTCTTAATGTATCAGGAACATTAACAGCAGATGCATTAAATGTTAGACAACTTAATTATTTTAATGACGGAATTACATCTGATATTAGTCTTACAGTTGATACATCTATAACAGATACTCCAAATATATTTGAAAATAACGGCAAATTTAATTCCTTACAAAGAGCAATTGAATCTATTCCAAAAAATCTTAATGGATATACAGTAAGTATAGCAGTTAATTCAATATTGTATGAAAATATAACTATTAAAGGATTTAATGGTGGAACTTTATACGTTCTGTTTAATAAAAATAATTACGGCAATATACTGGGCCATAATTGTGGAGCAGAAATATTATTACAAGGAACCGGAACAACTACACAAGTTTTAGTCAGCAATTATAAAACTACAGGAAATGTAAACATGCGTACTGGTGGAGATACTTCTTATAATATCGTTCAAACAGTCCCTTCTGGAGCAGTATTATTATTAACTAACTTCAACAGCAACGGATGGGGATACACTACATATAACGGAAAAAGTGGATGGATGAGTACAAATACAAGTTATATGGTGAAAGAAGAAGTATATCAAACAAGTGGAACATCTACAGCTATACAACCAAGCGAATTACTAGCCCAAGACGGTAAAAACTATGCTGTGGTATTTCGCAATTGTCCTTATGCAGCTTTATTTGATTTAGAGGTGTATGGCAAAACTGGCAATGCGTCAAATTATGCAGTAGGTGGAATAAGAGGCTCTTATGTAGATTTGGAAGGTGTAAAAATATGTGGTAGCGAAAATGGAGTTGTTGCAGAACGCGGTGGCCGTGTGTTTGAATCTAACACTACAGGTAAAGTTAATGGAATTGCTCAAAATGCTAATTGTAGTGGCTCTATTTATATACAAGATGGTACAACCATAAATGGTACAATATCTAAAGATAGTTCTTCTCAAGTTATATATTCTGAATCTGGGGCAATAAAGGATACAACAAGTAATGTTGGAACAAATAACAATACTACAACTGCCACATCTACCGTTACTATAACAAGTACAGGTGCAGATACTTATAGAAGTACAATGTATAATAATTACAAACAAGACAATACTTCACGCCAGGGCAACTATGGTTGGGGTGATTGTAACGGTTTGTGGCTATTTGGTTCTAAGTTCACACAGCTTAAAGGTAAAACTATTACTAAATTAACTGTAAAGGTTAATCGTATACAAGGCGGTATATATGGTAATGTAACTGCTACATTAAAAATGCATGCTCATGAAACAAAACCATCAGCTATGCCTACATATACAAGTGGTTGGAGTGCATCTATAACTACTCCAATAAATACAAGTAAGACAATAGAAATTACAGATGCAACAGTATTAAATGCTATTAGTGCTGGAACATGTAAAGGATTCGGTGTTCAAGGAGCATATGATTCTAATCATTATGCAGTATTTGATGGTAATTGTACAATAACAGCAACTATACAAGGATAAGGAGAGCTAAAATGAAAGAAATTTTGAGAGATTATACAATTGACTTTGATCTAATAACAGGAAAGATATCTTCAGACTATCTTTCTTTTTTTATTACAGATAAAAATGTATCAACTTTATTCGTAAAATTAAAAGCAATTAATAACGATAATATTGTTGCTTATCTAAAAAATTCAGAAGTTACTAATCACAGTTTAAATTTAAAAGTTAAAAAACCTAAAACTGGAGAAACAGTTAATAAAACAGGTAAAAAAATTCAAGGTGAAGATGATGAAATTGCTATATTTAGATTTGATTTAGAAACTAAATTTACAAATCAAGCTGGAGAATGTTATTGTGAATTATTTGATACTTTTATAGAAAATAATTTAGAAAAGTTAGTAACTAGTAAATCTTTCCCTTATACAGTTTCAGAAAGTGTTACTGCAGATGCTACGCCTGAAAATCCTAATCCTGGAACAGGTGGAACAACAAGTATTACATATGATGAGACAAACGAATTATTAGTGTTTAATTCGGTTACTACTGAAAATGAGTTAACAACAATCTAGGAGGTGGTTTAAATGGCAGATAATGAAAAATATGCATGTGGATATAAAAACTCACAAACAGGTGAAATTGTATACTATAAGGATAAAGATGCACGTTCGCAACTTAAAGATATTGCGAACCAAATAGTAAATGATACTGAAAATAGTAAAATTATACCTTTTAATTATATTAATTCAAGTGGTTCATCAAGTGATTTGTTTGATGCTTCAAAAGCATTTAACGGAAATTTGGCAATACATAATACAGAGGGTAATGGTTGGATAAATAAAACATCTGATAGATGGATAAAATTTACATTACCCATAGGAGTTATAATTGGTGATAGCATAGCAGAAGGACATAAAAGCACACATGGGAGATTACATTTATCAGATGGTAGTTATAATTTAGATAAATTAAATGAAAGTGGGCAAATGAGTTTTCATTTAGAATTGTTGACTGGTTTAAAATTTGTAAATCATGGTATTGGGGGACAAAGAACAGATGAGATATTGGCTAGATTTGATAGAGATGTATTGGCAAAGACAACAACTTTAGTCCCATCTAAAACTCTTGATTATAAACCAAGTTTAATAGTTGTATCTGCTGGAGTTAATGATGTTCTTCAAAATAAATCTTATGACAGTATTATAAGTAACTTAAAATCAATGATGGATATTTGTAAAGAAAATAAAATTTATGCCATATTTAATACAATTGGTTATTTTAATTCAGTCACTCCTACACAAGAACAAATAGAAAAAATAGATAAAATTAATAATTGGTTAAAACTACAATGTAATAAATCAAAGTATATAAAATGCTATGATTACAATAATTTTATAAAAAGTGAAGTTCATGGTTTTCCAAATGAATCGCTTTTGCAAGATAAAATACATCCTACAAAAGAAACATATAGGAAAATGGCTGAACAAATATATTATACTTATTTAAGAAATAATAATGTAAACATTATACCTCAATACATTACAATTTCCACACAGGTTAGTCCAGAAGGACTATTTGCTGGATTAAGTAGACCTTTACAAATTATAGTTACTTATAATGATGATAAATATTCTTATGTTTATGTATTAGATAATAAACCAATTGTTAATATTCCTATCCCAAATGATGTTTCAAGACCTATAAATAACATAAAATTAACAATTTCAACTGGACAAAGTCCAAAAGAAGTCAGTTTAACAACAACTTCTTCTAGTAATTTCTATATATCTGAAATCTATGGTACAAGTGGTTTAGCACAAGAAAATATAATTGCAAAAGGTCTTGGATATTTAGTAGAAACTGTTCCAGATGGATTATCAAGTGGAAGATTAATGATTTCTAATTCAGAATATTCCAAAGAGGATAATTTAAGATTATACGGTGTTACAACAGGAGAGACAACAAGCAATAAATTGTTAGTCATGAGTGGGACTTGTATAATAGAGTCATCAGAAGAATTGTCTCCAAATGATTTTATTACAACCACTACAAGAGGTAAATGTAAAAAAAGTACAAATTTTGGAACAGAAAATTTAATAGCTAGAGTTGTTAAAAACGCTGGAAGTGGTAATCCATTGGAATATATATGTGAAATTTTAAGATAACAACTTAGTTCGCAATTTAAAAAGATTGCGAACCTATTTTACCAAGTAAATACCAAGTAAGATCATAAGAGTAGCTAAATCAATAGCTACTCTTTTTTATTAAAAAATTATAAAAAGTGTAATCTTTTCCATACTTTTGCATAGAATTAAGTAAAAGGAGGTTTAGATTATGAAAAATAATAAAACCGTAATCCAATTGAGTTTTAAAAATAACATGGATGATAAACTTTTATTATCGTGGCTAGAAGATAAATTTGCAGAATACGGTAATAAAAGTAATTATATAAAATACATTCTTAGAAAAGAAATGCTAAAAGAATCAAATGAGTTTGCTCAAAAAGTCAAATAGAAAAGCAAGTCCGAACCAAAATAATGCTTCACTCATTTTTATCACCTCGGTCAATTCATATTTTAATTATTATTTTAAACAGGAAGGAGATTTTTATACATGAAATCTTATAGTTTTAAGGAATATAAGTTAATATCAGAAAATGATTGCACTTTAATTGAAAAATTTCTTAATAACTTAAAGATGAATAAAAAAGAATACAAAAGAATTATTGTTTTAATAGCTATTTTTATGAATAAGAATTTAATTTCTTATTGTATAACTACAGAAACTGAAATATCAAACGTAGCTACTCAAATCCTTAGTTTATTAATGGTCTTTGCTAAATATGGTTGTATGTGTATGGGAATAAAAAGCATTATAGAAAATGCTTTACAAGGGGCAGATTTTAAGCAAGCAACAACATCTGGAATACAATATTTCCTAATTTATATATTATTAAGTTTTTATCCGAAACTTTTTTCAATGATTAGATTTTAGGAGGTATTGATATGGAAGAAAAATTAAATCAAGTTATAAATATTTTAGATAATTTCTTACATCCGATAGAATTTATTAAAGAAACTGGATATGAGCTTTTAGTTGCTATACAAAATCTATCTTTTGATATATGCCTTATAGCAGGTTTTATAGCACTTTTATTATATGTATTTGGGTATAAGAAAGGTAAGAGATGGGCATTTATGATACCTTGTATATATATTATCCTTAACATAGTTATAGGAGCAATTACTCATGCTTAAAAGTATTCCTATAGCAAAATATTTTGAGATACAAAATCAAGAATATGTATATCTTAAATTAATACCAAGTAAATCAATTAGGAATAATAGGACTTATTCTATATTGGAACTTGTAAATAAAATGTATATCAATCTTAATAAGCTCATAAAGATAGAAGATAATAAATTAATTATAAGAACGCAATTAAAAGCTAGTTATTATATTCACATAACAAAAGAAAAAATTAATTTTTACTTTATAGTTCCTAAATTATTTTATTCTAAATTTAGAGTAAAGTTTAAAGAAATTTGGAAATCAGTAGAAATAAAAGAAATTAATTCGATACCGATTATAACTGGATCACGATATCAATTAATCTATAAAAATAAAGATTTTCTATCTACTTCTACAGATATGAGGAATAACGATTTGTTATCAGCAAATATGTCTGCTATAGAACTATTACAAGATGGAGAAGAAGCAGGAATATTATATAATTTTATACCTACTTCAGAAAAACAATGTAATTACTTTAAATCTACTTGCCAGAAGTTTATTAAGGAATATAAGAATACAAATATAAAATATGCATCAAATGCCGTAGCTAATGTAGTTATTAAAATATTGTCCTATAGCATAGATTTTATTAATTCTACTTTAAATTTCTTATTTGATGTAAAACAAGTGGATAAACAAGTTAATTTCAACAAACTAAGTAATAATACAAATAAGAAGGCTACTTCTGATATATGTAAAACGCAAATTATACTATCTGGTAAGGCTAAAACAATCAATAGAGAAAAATCTATTATAGATACGATATCAAATTCATATTCAGTTATATCAGATGATAATGAATTTATATGTAAGAAAATAAAAAGAAATATAAGGACCTTAAATACATCTGTGTATGAGTGTAGTAATTTTATAGCACTTCCAGGAGCTGATATAATACAACAGTTTCCACAAATTAACCATAATAGAGTATATAATAAAGATTTTCCTAAATGTCTAGCTACAGGAGATATATTAATTGGAAATTCTATAAAAAATACGCCTGTATATTATTCTACGGACAAAGAAATAAGTAGACTTGGAAGAGTTCTTATGGGAGGTATGGGATGTGGCAAAACTTATTATATGCAAAATCTAGCTAAATCTATAATAGCAAAAGGAGATGGCCTTGTGGTATTAGATATAATAAGAGATTGCAGTCTAGCAGAATCTATTAAACAAATAACTCCGAAAGATAAATTAATAGAAATAGATTGTAGTAACTCTGAACAATTACAAGGATTCTGTTATAATGAATTGATGTGTAATAGTAGTGATAAGTATAGAAAATTAGCTAAATGTATGGAAAAAGGTACACAATTACACATTTTACTTAATACTATTAATGCTGATACAAAATTAACTCCTAGAATGTTACGTTACTTTTATGCAGCTTGTACCGTAGTATTTTATAAGAATTTTAATGCTAGTTTCAAAGAAATTATAGAGATACTTTTATATCCTGATGTGCGTAAAAATCTTTTAAAAAAACTTTCAGAAAATGAAAAATCTTTACTTGCAGATGAAATTAAAGATTTATACGATTTAGATAAAGTCAATAAAAATGGAAATATAGAGAACTATGATAGCAAGATAGACGGAATAATAGATAGAATAAGCGTATTAAAAACTAATTTATATACAAAACTAGCTTATAATACACCAGGAAATAATAATATAGACTTTGTAAAAGCATTAGACCAAAATAAAGTTATAATTATAAAGGCTAAAGAAGAAGATTTCACAAATAGAAATATGAGAGATTTAATAGCAACATTTTATCTTTCTAAAGTATGGTTAGCAAAACAAATAAGATCTAATACACGCACAGAATTATTTATAGACGAAATTAATTTATTTCCTACAGCACAAATTATCCTGCAAGATATTCTCACAGAATGTAGAAAATATTCTTTAATTCCTACTATAAGCTTACACTTTTTAGAACAATGTACAAAAAAGTGTAAAAATGCTATTCTAAGTAGTGGATGTAGTTTTTTATTACTTGCTGGAGCTGATGTAAAATGTTTTATTGAACTTAAGGAATTATTTAATAAGGAAGGATACACAGAAACGGATTTACTAGAACTAAAAAGATATCATGCTCTTTGCCTTATTAGAAATGAAGATAATGTATATTCTGCATTTGTGGTAAGATTACCAAAATAAAAGGAGGTTATCCCTCCTTATTTTTATGTAAATTTATATAAAAATATATAAATTCCTGTGCTAGATAAAAATACACATAGTATACCTAAATTGCTATAAACTTGATATAACCGCTCTACGTTTATTACGGTCGCTATCGCTACTTCATAAACGCTTCGCATATCATAGCATATGCAAAATATATATAAAAATATTACTAATTAACAAAGTTTTAACACTTAAATTATAAATATTAGGAATATGTTCCGATTGCAAATTTGTTATTGGGAATTTACACTATAATTGTAGATAAAATAATTTCTCATTTGAAACCCCAACGAGCAAAGGAATCGGTTTAATAACCTTTTCCGGAAAGGACTTACTTTTAGAGTGGGTCCTTCTTTTGCTTATTGGCTATGAAAGAGGGTGATTCCAATGTGGACTTAATAAAAAAACATTTATATTTTAATCGAATTTTAATTTTAAAAGTTATATGTGTATATAGTATTTAGAGGCACTTACCATTTTTTCTAAGGGGGTTACTAATTTGTAATCCCTTTTATTTTGTAAAAAGGAGTTTGAAAAGATGAAAATAAATATAAAAACTCCAGAAGGAGTTCATGCTGAACAAAGAGAAATCGAAGCTTACATAAAACATATTCATAAAAAATATCCAAATCGAGAAATTGAATATCTAAATATAACAATAGACGATAAAGGGTATGTAGATTTAGAATATAAACTTGTTCCTGTTTCATTTGAAAGAATCAGAAGAATTACAGGTTATTTAAGTGAAGTTCGACAATTTAACGATGGTAAAAAAGGAGAACTTAGAGATAGAGTAAAACATACTTAAGAAAATTGAGAGGTATTAATATGCAAACAGAAATAATTGTTGCTATTATAGCATTTATAGGAACTTTAGCTGGTTCTTATTTTGCAAATAGTAAAACTACTGCAGTAATGCAAGAACAAATCAAAGGTATAAAAGAAGATATAAAAACTTTATCAACTAGAGTAGATAAACATAATAATTTAGTAGAAAGAATGGCAAAAGTAGAAGATTCAACAAAGTCTGCACATCACAGAATAGATCACTTAGAAGAATAGGAGGTTAATTATGATAGATTTAAATGTTATTAATAGTTATTTAGTCATTGGAGTTGTATTAGGTTGTTGTGGAATAGGATATGTTATAAAAACTAGCTTTGACTTTATTCCTAATAAGTATATTCCTTTCATAATGGCTGTATTAGGTGTTGTATTAAACATAGCAATATCTAAGTCATTTGATATGAATGTTTTCTTAGGAGGGCTTTTAAGTGGGCTTTCTAGTGTAGGATTGCACCAAAGTTTCAAGGCTTTAATTGAAAATAAATAGGAGATGATATAATGTCAATAGTAAAACCAACAATAGTTGAAAAATGGCAAAAGAAAAACAAATATGGTAGACCTGGAACTCCATTAAATTACACAAAAGTAGCAATTCACTATACTGGTGAAGCAGATGTACCAGGTTATAAGACTGTATCTTATTTTAATAATGTAGTTGCTAACGGGTACAAAGTTAATGGAAAATATATATATGCTAGTGCTCACTTTATTATAGATCTTGACGGTACTATCTATCAGTTAATACCTACAACTGAAAAATGCTATTGTACTAATAGTGCAAATGATTATGCAATAGGAGTCGAAGTTGCAACAACAGGTTCTGATAATCATTATACAGATGCTACATATAAATCTATGGTATGGTTATGTACTTGGTTATGTGCTAATAAAGGACTTAATCCTAAAAAGGATATAATTAGACATACTGATGTAGTTGGTCGTGCTTATAAATTATGTCCAATTTACATGGTTTTAAACGAAGATAAATATGAACAATTTAGATTGGATTGTTATAACCTAAAAGCAGGCAAAATATCTGTTAATCAAATAGTTAATTGTACGAATGGTAAAGGTAAGGTTACAATAGTACCTACTACAACTACAGGTAATAACAAAACATTATATGTTAAAATACTACAAGATATAAACATGCATAGTAAACCAGACTTTACAAGCAAAAGCGTAATAGGGGTTGTTACAAAAGGTGGAGTTTATACTGTAGTAGAAACTATAAAAAGAACTGGAACAGATATGTATAAATTAAAATCAGGAGTATATATCACTGCCAGCCCAAAATATGTAGAAGTATTTGAAAAATAATTCTATCGGACGCGACCGATAGCGACCGATAATATTAAAAGCTAGGGGATACTCTCCTCTAGCTTTTTTATTTTGGGTATATAACTTTAATTGTGGAAAAGAAAAGAGAGTGAATTAAAATTTATCACTCTCTAATACCTCTAGTAGTTGTGGAATATCTACTCCAAACCCTTCTGTTAATTTTGTACTTCCTACGAAATCATTCCAACTAAATGCCGTAGTAAATGTATATGTTTTGTTACTTGTATTTGCTCTTGTATATTTAGGTTTTCTAGTTGCACTTGTACCGAATAATACCTTTGCTCTAAGCACCTCGAATGAGTAACCTCTACCAGCTTTCTCGATGTTCTTAATCAAGTTGTTTAAACTCTCTGTATAAGCATTTGTGATTCTACATGTAAAGTAATTAAATATCTCATACTGCCAGTTATCAACTGTTTTGATTACATCTTGGTAGTATTTCATATCCTTTGGAACTGCTTTTTTCCAGTTCTCATAAGCCCTTAGAGCATCTTCTCGATTATCATGTTTATAGATATCCCTAAATTGTTCTTTTAACTCATAGGCTAACTTTAACTGTGGAAAGTCCAGAAACATCAGTTGCATATCCCAAATCTGTCTAGCATTTAAATCCTCTTTTTTCCTTAGTAACAAGAATCTATCTTTTAACAACTTAGACCTTCGTTTTTTATCTAATGAGCCTTTAAAAGCCTTTCTCTCGCCCTCTAGTGCATTGTTGACTAATTGTATTACATGGAATCTATCAACTATTACCTGAGCTTTTGGCAACTCCTCATATACTGCCTCTTTGTAGTATCTCCACATATCTATGGTTACTACTTCTATGTTCTCCTTGTTAGGCAATTTGCCTAGAAAAGCCTTTACATCAGCCTTCTTACGGCTCGGTTGAATGTCAAGCACCTTACGTCCAATTATATCTGTATAAACGGCTCTCATGTTCTTATTTAAGTGTGCTTCGTCTATTCCCAATATAGTTTGAGTAAGGAAGGTCATATCCTTTTCTAACCTTTCTATGTAAGCATTAAATATTCTCTTTACTGTAGTAGGAGAAACACTATATTCCTCTGCTATATTAGCAAATGGTTTTTTAAGGGATTCTTTTTCTATTTGCTCTCTTAAACGTATAGTGATTTTATCTCTATCATCGATGCTCTTATAATGCTGACTAAATGTGGTACCACAGTATCTGCATTTATATCTATGTGTATGTATTTCAATCCCTACACGTTTCCCAAAGCTGTTTAAATCCCTTACAAATCGTTTAGATTTGCCATGCTTATAATATTCAACTCCACCACACTCTGGGCAAGCTACAGGCTCTTTAACTGGTTTTACTACTACCGTCATATCATGTTCATCTTGTATTGTGTCTATAACTTCAAATTCTGGTAAATTTAATATATTCATTTATGATATTTCTCCATATTCTACTTGTTTTAAATAATCTTTGTAGTACATCCACTTTAAAAATTCTCCGGTAATTGGGTGTTTTCCGGCTGTTTCACATTTTCCTTTACAACATTTAGATATATTAGAAGGTACATTTATACCTAATTTGTTACAGGCTTCGGTGATAGAATCAAAAATTTGTTTAGTATTTAAACATATAACTTTTATTCCTTTTTTTGTATATTGTGTTGTTTTAGAGGAATAATTATATTTTCTCCCTTCTTTCAATGCAATATATTCATCATAGAACATCCATTCTAAATATTCACCTGTTATTGGGTCTTTACCTGCATGTCTAGTGTGGTAATTAGGTCTGCACACTCTACTAATACTACATCTTGATAACCCTACGTATTTAGCTGCTGCAGCTGTAGAATCAAATATTTTTTTATTAGTTAAGCAGATAACCTTTTTAGAAACTTTATTATTACTTCCCATGTTTTTACCTTTGTTTTTTTCTGAAATCATTTTTCTTACATTTTCTTCTTTACCTTTATTATGATGTTTAAACATATGTGAAACATCACCGCCATAAACTTGGTTATAATACTCTTTTGATTCCACTGCATTTCTCTTTTCAATATAATAACTTTCTAAATCATATACCATATCATCATTATCTGCTATAGCTAATATTTTTTTTGAAAAATTATTCAAACCGTATTTTTCTTTATCTTCTTTTAAAATAGTGCCACTTCCCATATATCTATCTTCTTCTATAGGGCAATGGCAACTTCTTTTTCCTATATATTTTTTCCCATTTACTAAATTTGTTATTTCATAAACGTAATGATTCACAATTATCCCCCCTAAAAAAGTAGCCACTCCCTACCAAAGAGTGGCTTATCAAAGTAACCTTTTCCACTCAAATGCCGATAAGAGTGGTTTAAACAAAAGTTTTAATTATCATTAAATCAAGAAGCTATCACTCTAGCGCAAATAGAATGTAGTTCCTTTTCTCACTTAAACGCCAATAAGAGTGGTTCCAATCATAATAGTTAATACTTCAAGAACTTCCACTTGCCAATAAAATGTAGTTCTATATCACTTAAATGACGATGTGAGTGGTTCAAACAAATAATTTTTTTACTTCAAGAACTATTATTATTATACCACATTTAAAGTTATATTTTCAACAGTTAAAGTTATTTTAAGTAATAAATTTTATATTCACTTGTCAAAGTACGTTTTCTTATTAATCCACAGTTATAGTTTCATACCCCATTTTTTTTAATTTCCTTGCTGGATTAGTTTTTATATATTCATCATCATATAGATATTTAAAAAAATCCTTTATACATGTGATAATTCCATTTACTGTACTCAGTAAACATTCATCTTGTTTGTGTAATATGTACATTTTTAAATCTGTTATTGTTATTTCATCTATCTTTTTCTCTATATAATTATTTAACTCTACAAGTTTATATCTAACATTTTTTAGAGTATTATTTTGTAATCCCTCTAGTCTTTTTGATTTTATATATAAATCTATATATGTATAAAAATCACCTTCTTCTGTATTAATTAAATATATTTCTATATTTCTAGTACATCTGTATAAAGCATCATACAATGCTCTTTCTTGAATTATATTAAATCCAAATTGTTTAGAAATCTCGTTTGTTGCTTTAAGTATAAACCTTTCATTATATGTTGTTTCGTTTGTCGCTATATTCATATATATCCCCTCTTTTACAAAAATAAAACGTTATAATTATATAGTTATTTATACATTCAAACTTTTTTCAATTTTATATGGCCATATTCTAACTTTATATTTGTTTTATATTAAAAGTGTATCACTTTTATTTTAATATCGCAATAGTTATTTGTATTGAAAGTCCATATTAAATACAAATATTTTAATTTAAGTATTGCATTTTAGGTATATATATCATATAATATATAGTATAAAGGTACTAAAGTACCATTTAAATACATTTAGGAGGTAGGGTATGAGCAATTTTAGTATAGCCGGTGTTGATATCGGTAACATTACAAGTATTTTTTCAGGGGATATACCTGGATCTAGTGAATTAATAATTGAAAGTAGAATATCGAAATATTCTGATGTTAAAGAACTAGGAGAAAGTGAAATATTTGAAATTGATGATGAAAAATGGGTTACCAATCAAGGACTATTCAAAAATGAACATTTAAAATTTCAAAAGGATAATTTTCTTCAACTGTTATATTATGGATTGGGGAAAACTTGCGAACACGACAAAATAAAATTAGTTATAGGTATTCCAGCTGGACAGTACAATGAATATAATAATCAACTAAAACAATTCATTATGGAAAATAACTTCAGAAAAATCAAAATCGGAGTTGGCGAAAAACAACAAGTTAGAAATATATATATTGAAGAGGTTTTAGTTAGACCAGAAAGTTATGGCATTAAGTATTTAAAAATAATAAACCAATGTGAAAAAGGAGTTAGGACACTTGCTGCAGATATTGGAGGAGGTTCTACTGATATAACTATCTTTGATGAAAATATGAAATTCATTGATGGAGAAAGTTTAGATATTGGTCTTTTAGATCTTTACAAAAAAATAAGAAAATATATAAGCACAAAATACTGTAAAATTTCTTTAGAAGATGCAAAAAAAGTGTTTGATGGCGATATGAAAATGGTCAATATAACCAATTATAAATTTTTAGATGATTATCTAGATGAATTTATGGAAGAGGTTATTAATGAATTTAAAGGCATTTTTCCTGATGCATCAGCATGTAATATATTTTTAGCTGGTGGTGGACAAAAATATGGATATGATTACTTCACAAAAGAATATCCTCAAACAATACCTGTATCTGATATTCAAGTTAATGCAAAAGCATTTTATATACTAGGAGTTGCAAAATGGCAAACAAAATAAATAGAGAAGTTCGAATTAGATTTTCAGATAAAGAAATTGAACTTTTTAATTATATTACTTCTAAAAGAAGTGCTGCTGGTTTTCTAAAAGATATAGCTGCAGTTGAAATGAAAAGAGAAAATAACTTAATAAACAACACTAATGAAATTGCTATAGAGATGTTAAAATTACTTCTTCAAAATAATAACTTGAACATTAAGGTAAAAGATGAACAAGATGCAATAAATAGAGATACTGACTTTAACAGCAATATAGAAGACGAATTTGATGATTAAGACCTACGAGGGGTGGATTTTATATCTATCCCTTTTTCTATAAAGCTAATTGTGTTATAATATAAAAAAGTGATACACTTTGTAAAAAAATAACATTAAGGTGGTGTTTTTATTTGGCAGTATCAGAAGAAAATTCAAGAATCAATGTTAAGTTTACTAAAAAAGAAAAAAATATCTTGCAAGAATTAGCTGAAAAAAAAGGTATTTCATTATCAAAACTTATTGCAAATATAGTAAAAAATTCAAATGATTTTAAAAATTTTTCTAATAAAAAATAGCAAAATAAAAACCCACACATTTATAGTTAATTATTGCCAGTAATTAACTACCTGTAAGATGTGTAGGCTATCCATAAATACATTATTTTCATTTGTTATTTAATTATAACATAATTTTATTAACAAATCAATATGGTATAGTTTTCATCTTATTCAAAATAGCAGTATAGGAGATGAAAAAATGTCTAAATTTAAAAGCAGTAATGAATCAAAATTCGTAGCAAGTGCTAAATTAGCTGAAGGATTTACAGTTATTCCAAATGAAATTATGAATGATTTGGATTTGTTAGGTCCAAATGCCTTCTTTGTGTTTGCTAAAATATTACAATATATATCTAATCCAGAACATAAAATAAGTATTCAAGGACTATCAACGCAACTAGGAATAAGTAAAACTAGAGTATCTAATGGTCTAAATAAACTTATAGAAGTCGGTTACATAAAAAGAACACCTCTAAAAAATGGTAATCTTACAAACGGTTATTTGTACGAAGTATTTAGTGAAAAACAATACGTAGAGATTACGAACGTAAACGATAACATAAATACGAACGCAATCGAAAAAAACAATTACGATGAAAATGTTGAAAACACTATATCTCATCGTAATCCTCAAAACTGGGATACCGAAAATAAGGATACCAATTTCTGCGATACCGATTTTCGATACGCTAATAAAAAAAATAATAATAACAACTATATTAATAAAGAAAATGAAGTTGTTGTTAGTTGTGATGAAAAAGAAATAAAACTTATAGAATTATATAAAACTTTTAAAATTGAAAAACGATTTATGCCACACACTAAAAAATTACTTCTAGAATATGCTAGTAAATTTGATTTAGATGTATTTGAACAAGTTTTTATAGCAGCAAGTGAAGAAAGTGTTAGTAAAAAATATGCGTATATGAAAAAAGTGTTTGAGACTCTAGATATTAAAAATATCAGGACTTTAAATGAATATTTAAAAGACCAAGAAAATTTTAAAAATAAAAAACAAATTAAAACAAAAGAAAAAAGTTCAAATTCAGTAAAAACAAGATATCATAACACATTTAATGAACATTATAAAAACTATACTGTTGACGAACTTGATAATAAACTTAGATCTTCTAAAGCAGCTAACAATGACATAGAAAAACAATTATATTTAACTGCTATTGAAAATGGTTTAAGTTCTTTAAGTCATTTATCTCAAAATAGAGTTGTTAGTTATGCTTTAGAACATAATTTAGAAGTGCCAAGGGGGTGAGAATATGCTCAAAATTAGAATTACATACAATAGAGAAAAGCCAGAAGAATTAAAAAGATAGAAAAAGAATTTGATATTATAAGTCAGCCTCAAGAGTATAAAAACAGAGGAAAAAGTAAATATTCTAACATTTATTTAGATATAGAAAATAAAGGATATATAAAAATAATTAACTTTATATATAAATCTTAATTTAAAGTTATATTCGGCTTTGTAATGAAATTTTACAACTTTAGCTTAGTTTTTATTGCTAATTTAAAGAAACGTGTTATAAAGGGCGTAAAATCGATATTTTTAATAGATTGCAAACCTTTTAAACATATAACTGATATTTATAAAAAATAAGATTAAAAAGTTGTATAACCAAAATTAATAGAGGAGTGATGATATGAAAAAATTAGTTAAACAAGTAGATATTAAGAATTTTTTTAAATTACTAGAAGGTAAAAAAGTTAATATATATGCTTTACCTCTATGTGGTATAGATTTTAGTTTATCAAGAGTAGCCATGAAAAATTATGAAAATTGTATTTATTTTAAAACTGATAATAGTAGCATGAATATAGTTTATAAAGCTATTAAAAGTCTAGAAGTAGATGAAACAGAAGAAATTATTAAAATTAAGGCTAAAATTGAAAATGGGACCTTAGTCACTATAAGACATTATAAACCACATGAAGAATAAATAGGAATATGTTCCGATTGAAATTGAAAGTAAAAGGTGTTAATCTAATATTAGATATAGAACTTACAAATTTTAGCTATATTGCTTTAGTAAAATACTCCTGTTTAAAAAAATAACTGCCTTGCTGGGTGGTTATTTTTATGTGTTTAAATAGGAATATGTTCCGATTTATAAACATTTTATTTGGTGATATAATTTAAGTATAAGATTTAATCATACTCAGTTTAACTAATTGAGTAAGCCTAAAATGCACATACTCCTATTAGCAAATCCACTCTACTAGCCCCCTGAGTGGATTTTTTGTTGAATTAGTTTTTGCTGGAATAACAACCAAATACTTAATATTTACTTTGAAAAACTATTATTTTAAAATAAAATTTATGATAATAAACAATATTTCAAAAGTAAGAATTGACAAAAAACATAGTATTAGAAAGTTGGCCTATAAGACAAAGCTGAGCAAAAGTACTATTTTTAGATTGGAGAATAATGAAACGGTACTTGATTTAGTAAAATTAGAAAAAATTGCAATAGCACTAAATTGTAGGATAACTGATCTATTTGATTCTGAATATAAATAGTGTCCCAGTATATGGGACAACACAACAAAATAGCAATAAATGGAAGTATAATATAAGTGTAGATAAATTATTCTTAATATTCAAATAAAAAGATAGAATTTTATGAAAAATAGTATTATAATATATCTGCATAGAACATAAGTTCGGTATTATTACGCTATTTTGGGGGAGATCTATGGATTATGTAACAAAATTGAAAAAGGAAATCATAAGTTTATTAGAAGAAAATGATAATATTGATACTATAGGATTTATCTATCAATATTTGACTAAGAAAAAAGATGAAAATAAAAAACATAACAATAAAAAATAGGGACATTGTTCCCTATTTTTTTTCTGAATTTTTAAATACATTAATTAAATCTTTTATTACTTCGATTTGTCTATCATTTAAATCTAAAAGCATCTCTGTTAATTCAAATAAGTTTTCTTCTCTTTCTAAATTTCCAACTATATTTGCCAATCTAATATGTTTAGAATCTGAAGCATAGATACTTTCCTTCCCACCGTTTAAAAGCCAATTTTTATTAATATAAAAAATATTACATATGCTATCAATAAGATCTTCATTTAGTTTTGCTCTAGCTTTTTCGATATTGTATACGGCATCTTCACTCTTATTAATCATTTTTCCAAACTCTCTTCTGGAGAGCTTTTCTTTTTTTCTTATAAATTCAATTCTTTTACCTATTTCTTTTTCATTCATAGCGTACCTCCAATTATTATTATAAATAAATTGTAACACATATACACAACAAAATAAACGAGAAAAACATAAAATTTCGTTTACAAGAACAGACAGGTAACAACTTTTAGCGGATAAAAACGAGAAAATAAAACCAAAATTGTCCAAAAATACGTTGACTTACGTTATAAATAAGTATATAATATAAATATAAACGAAAAACAACGAAGAAGGGGGAATGTTGAATGAGTACTAGATATGAAGAAAGACTTAAAATAGCATCAGATTTGCAAGGCTTAAATAAAGAAAATTATAATACGGTCCTTAAAATCATAAAAGCTTTTCAAGTATCTGAATCAGCTAAAATTCTAGGAATAGATCCTTCTAAACTTTCTGAATTAGTAAAAGAGAAGGAAAGCCAGCAAGTTTAAGGAAGTGATTAAATGACAGATTCAATGGAGGTAAAATACAACAAAAATAGTATTTTACGTGATGGGTATGGAATAATACCTAAGATAGTTATGAGAGATAAAAATCTTTCAATTGAGGCAAAAGCAATTTATGCATATTTAATAGCCTTCGCTGGAGATAAAAAAACATGTTATCCAAGTAGAGATTTAATGTGTAAAGAATTAGGAATATCAATCAATAGATTTACTAAACACTTAAAAACATTAAAAGAATCAGGGTACATAAAAGTAGAAAGAGTAAAATCAGGTAATTTAAAAGCAAAAAATATATATGAAATCATAATGGATGAAAGAGACCGATGTATTAATTTTAGAGATATCGAAAACGAATATCTCGAAAACGAATATCTCGAAAACGAATATCTCGAAAACGAATACACTAATAATAA